>SKEA01000913.1_pt1 | contig 23730 bp, 24 predicted proteins | sample 4826601 | NCBI WGS metagenome assembly SKEA01 (sample SAMN11008821, study PRJNA524170) | human gut metagenome | biome: Human fecal sample; material: Feces; isolation source: fecal sample from pouch patient p13, p53 | host: Homo sapiens | place: Israel: Tel-Aviv | collected 2016-07-06 | reverse complement strand
GGCCGATTAGTGTTAGCCCCACTTAATTTATCCGTAAATAATTTATCAACGTCTTTTAAAGCCGCTAACTGTCGATCTAAATGTTGCTCCTTGGAACTCACACGCGCATAACCGATTTTAGCCATTTTCAGTTCTCCTTTTGGACAGTTCTAATGAACATTTATAATTCCTAGTATAGCACAGAAATAAAAAAGACCATTAGGGTATACCCTAGTGGCCTTTTTTTGCTTTTCTAACCTGATTATTTAAACTCTGCTTTCACAATAATGTTCTAATGCAATAAAATCACAACAAATGTCTCACTGATTTCATCTTCATTGATCCCGATATAGCGTTTGGTGATTTTTTCGCTGCTGTGACCGAATATTTCCATGAGTGTAGCCACGTCTTTGGTTTTCTTGTAATAGTGGTAACCAAATGTCTTGCGCAGCGTGTGCGTGCCAATATCGTCCCGATCTAATAATGCGGCGACCTTTTGAAACATCTGATAGACCGTATTGACTTCTAAATGACCGCCTTTAGTACTGGGAAACAAATAATCTTCTGGCTTCAGGTCTTTCGTGTAGTCCTGGATCAACTCCTGCAGGCTGCTTAAATATAAAATGCGTGTTTTTCCGGTTTTTTGCTCCACAATACGTGGGTTTTTCGAGGAAATCACGTCTTTTTTCTTTAATTTCACGATATCAGACATGCGTAAACCGCTATTAATGCCGATCAAAAACAAGAAAACGTCGCGTTCGGCGTTTTTGTTGCGTCTCAAACAGAATAAAAAGTCGTTGATTTCTTGCTGCGTTCGTAATGGTTGTACATTATAACTCATTGAAATGGTCTCTCCTCTCACAAAAAGGATACATGATTTCATTCATTATACCACGAAATCGTGTATTGGACACCGGTATAAAAAAAGAACCCTATAGATATAGGATTCTCGATACACGATTCTATACAATTTCATGTATCTTATATTCAACCCGCGCCACAAGAGTATGGTTGATATATCATTTTGACTTTGAACATCTAGATAAATATAAACAAGTAATAGAGATAAAAAATGTAGTGTAATCCTTAATTATCTCTATTACTCGATTAATTTGAAGTTGTGCAATCATTCTTTAGACTGCCTTTAGCAATCGAAGTCCATTCAAAATAACAACCAAAGTACTTCCTTCATGAATAATGACACTGATTTCAATATCCGTTAAGCCTAAGAAACTAACGACAATTAAAAAAGCAACAACGGCCATTGAAAAAATAATATTCTGCCAAATAACACGGTTCATTTTCGAAGAAATATTATGAGATTGTACCAATTTAGATAAATTGTTTTGCATTAAAACTAAATCAGATACCTCTACTGCCACATCAGTCCCATCTCCCATAGCGATTCCCACATCTGCATTAACAAGAGCAGGAGCATCATTTACACCGTCTCCAACCATGGCGGTCACGCCGTATTTTTCTTTTTGTTCGTCTATAATTCTGGATTTGTCTTCCGGCATGACATTCGTAATCACTTCATCTATTCCTAATTGTTTAGCAACCGCTTTTCCCGTCATTTCTGAGTCACCAGTAATTAATGTGGTGTGTATACCTTGTTTCCTAAAATATTCAATGGTTTCTTTAGCATATTCACTCGGAACGTCCATAAGGGCAATAAGGCCTATAACCTCTTCATCTACTGCTACGTATACGACTGTCTTACCTTCTGATGCCCATTCATTATTTAAACGACTATATTCATCTGAAACATCATCAAACGAAGTCGGTTTTCCTATACGATAATTTCTCCCTTTGTAATCTCCCGTCAATCCTTTACCAATTTGGTTTTCTACTTCAATAGTTAGTTTGTTTTTTTGCTCAAACTTTCTTAGAATAGCATCTGCTAAGGGGTGATTGGATTCTTTTTCAAGAGCTACTACGATATCAATCATGTTTTCTTCGTTCACGGAATCAGCAAAATAATAATTGGTTACTTCAGGTTTTCCTTTGGTCAAGGTGCCCGTCTTATCAAATGCAATTGCTTTAATATCGGCTAATTGAGACAGGTAAGAACTACCTTTTGAAAGGACTCCTTTTTTGGCTAAATTAGAAGTCGTCGATAGCGTTGCCGAGACAGTAGCTGCTGCTAAAGCACACGGTGAAGCTGCAACTAAAAGGACCAATCCTCTATAGACACTTTGTGACCATGTCCAATCAAGTAGAAAAGGAGCCAATAACATGAATAGAGGAATGGCAATTAAAACAACTGTGACATATTTCGGTTCAAATTTTTGGATAATACTCGCAGCTTTTGTTTGGTTATCTTGGTTCTGATTCACTAATTGTAAAATTTTTGAAAATACTGTATCTTTGTTTTCTTTGGTGACTTTCATCGTGAAGGTACCTGTTCCATTGATTGTACTCCCGAAGACGCCATCTCCTTTGGATTTCTCTTTCGGGATACTTTCTCCATTAATAGACGACTCATCAATGGATGTAGATCCAGACAAAATGACGCCATCAATAGGTACTTGATCGCCATTCAACACTTGAAGTTGATCTCCCACTTTTAATTCACTGACATCCACATTTTTTGTACTACCATCAGGCAGGATTAACCGGGCAGTCGTTGGATTCATTTCGAGTAATTTCGTTATTTCTCGTTTGCTTCTTCCTTCTGCATAATCTTCCAAAAAATGTGCGCCAGAAAAAATAAGAATCAATAATGTTCCTTCCCAAAAATTCCCCATCAAAGAAGCTCCAATTGCCGCTAATCCCATTAAAATATGAGAATTAGGTATGAACTTTTTTTGTGCTTTTGAATTCTCAATTGTTTCTCCAAGGCCTTCAAGAAGAATAACGTGATACCCGGCACTGATTGTAGCGATTGAGAACAAAACATTTTGTACCAACTGATAATCTTCATTCAAAAATAGAGCAATCACTGCTAATGCTAAACCAACAAAGTACAAAACGACTGGCATTTTCCCATGATCATGCTTTTCTTGAGACTGTTGTTCTTGGATAGTTTTCACTTCTATTGCCTCCCTATATAATTTATAATTCCTTTGTTTTCCATCATTTACTTCTTGAATCACATAAATTTCTGCTATTTCTGACTCCTTTCGTTTATTCCAAAAGTAAATCGTAATGAATCCACTTTACATATGACTAATTAATCATATGTTTGTATACTCATTTTATATCGCTATATAAATTTTGTCAAGATAAAGAGAACGCCACTTCTCTTTTATAAACAAAAGATTAGCATTGTTTCGCTCATATGGTAATATAGATATGAACGAAAGGTCATATGAAAGGAATAAAAACACTATGGATATAAAAACAACTTCTCCAATCGATAAAGGATCTATTCTGTCAATAAGCAAACTATTTAAGGTGATTAGTGATCCTACACGATTGTCGGTTCTCTTTCTTTTACAGAAAAAAGAGTGTAGTGTTGGAAATATCGCTATTTCTCTGGACATGGAACAGTCCGCTATTTCTCATCAATTAAAAACGTTGAAAGACGCACGCTTAGTGAAATCAAGAAGAGAAGGAAAAAGTATGCTTTACAGTTTAGATGACCTTCATGTTTTTAGTATTCTCGAACGAGTCTTAACTCATGTTAATGAATTAGAAAAATAAAACCAATTAGTATGTAGCATACAAACTTAGGAGGTTTTTAAATGTCAAAATCAGATAAAGACCATAATCACTCGAATCAGAATCAACCGAACCTAGATTGCATAATTAAAGTTACCACCCAGAAAATGTGAAAAAAGACCTGTCCGTTCTTGCTAAAATGGTGTTTGCATAACATACCATCTAGAGAGAAGGACAGGTTCCATGGCCATTATAACCTTAATTGAACGATCTCAGATAGAACTGATGCAACACCACACGATTCAATACATCGCCGCGACCTTAGGCCGCTCTCGTATTTCTATTAGGCATGAGCTTCACCGTTGCCCTGAAGGTGATTACTGCGCCATTATAGCTCAGGATCATGCCGATACTTGTCGGCATCGTTGTGGTCGGCACTCGATTTTAACGCCTAAGTTGAAGCGGATGGTAACTGAGAAGCTAAACCTAGGTTGGTCCCCTGAAATGGTCGGTTATGCCGTTCACTGTGCGCCACACACGATTTACCACTGGATTTATCAAAGACAAGTCGATTTTCAGCCAAGCCAACTCTTTGATCACGGTAAACGTCATAAAAGAAGACAAGACCTTCGGTCGCGCTATAACCAAGCAGTAGGCACCTCAATTGAGATTCGCAGTGAGTCAGCTAATCAGCGAACCGAAAAAGGACATTTAGAGATGGATACAGTTCGCGGTGGTCGCGGGTCAAAGGCTGCTGTTTTGACCATTGTCGATCGGGTGACACGTTTAATGGCGACAACTAAGCTTGAAAACTTATCACAAAATGCTGTTCTTAAGGGATTTGCAAGACTGATGGTGGACTTTCCGGGTCCGGTTCGATCAGTGACGGTTGATCACGGTAAAGAGTTTTCCTGCGATCAGGCGCTTACAAAGCGCTATCGGATACCGGTTTACTTTTGCCACGCCTATCACCCGAATGAACGGGGCACAAATGAACGGTTCAATCGAGAACTTCGCTACTATTTCCCGAAGGGAACACAGTTTGATCAGGTTTCAGAGACCGATATTCAACAAGCCACAGCGCTTATCAATAACAAACCTAGAAAATGTCTCCGTTGGCAAACCCCAGTTCAAGCAGTGAGCAAGCCTCTTTCTAGGTGGTAACTTTATTATTGCAATCTAGGCGAAAAAGAATATTAAAATTGCTTTCTTCATAAATCTTATTTTCTCGGCTCAACATTTTTTCATGGCTTTCAGGCTCCTCACAAATACATTTATGAACTATGCCGGCTGACTTCATAATGTCTCTTTTCTTTCGCTTGCAAATAAAGTATTCCTGATTTAATAAGTGTTTGTAGTAAGTATCTGAAATATTATCAATGTCAATTTCTTTACATAAATTCAGTGGAACAGGGATCATATTGTTAATATTTAAAACAGCAAATAAGTGTCCATCTTTTTCTATCTTTTTAAAAGTGATATTTTCAGACATTCGATTATGCTTCGGCTTTGGTGATGAAAGAGGAACAAAATAATTTGTACCGTTAATTTCTAATATGATACCCAAATACGGTTTATCATGTTCTCCATGGTGGTATTCTACTTTTTTATCTATGCTATGTAATTGATTTACATAATCTGTATCGATATTGTATAGTCTAAATTCCAAGATTTCCTCCTAAACCAAAAAAACGAGGTGGTATAAAACCACCTCGTCACCTTTTAGTATTCTCGTTTAACGGTGGAGAATCACCGACTTTTAATATTCCCGTTTAACGGTGGAGAATCACCGGCTTTTATTATGATTATAATACCTTATATTTTGGAAAAAAGCAACAATTTACCGGTTTAATCGATGCAAACAACTCACTTTCTATTGTGGTTTCACCTTTTGGGTTGCAATTTATCCGATGTTTCAGGTTGTTTGATTGCCGGATTCTGTTCAGCAAATGCTTTCAGTTGTTTTTGTGTTCGCTTACTGATTTCTTGGTGAACATCAGTTAACTGATGTCTAAATTGTGATTTTTGCTGTGTATTAGTCGTTTGCTGAATTTGTTGTTGCAAGCTTTGGTAGGACTTATTAAGATCATGGGCTGATAACTTTTTTAGATCATGCTCAGGCTCTTTTTGGGCTTCTTGTAAGCCTAATTGTTTGGTTAACCCGTCGCTAAGCTCAATCACTTTGTTGCTCACTTGCTGGATCTCACTTAAAGCACTATGGATCACGGCTTTATCTTTAGCCCAGGTGGCCACGTAACCGAGTGAGTAGTTGCTGGTATCAACGCCAATATTTTGCATGGCAACATACGCAACCGCTTCGGCTTGGGTTTCCTGATAGGCTCGTGGCCGATCTTTAAAGGCTGATTTTAAGCCGGGTAGCTGGCTATGCGCATATTCGTGGTATAACGTCTTTAGTTTCAAAGCATTGTCGGGCTCATCGCCACCAATGACGATTTCATTAGTGCTGGGTTGAAAATACCCCTTAGCCCCATTTAGCGTCTCTAAAGGCACTTCACTGACTTTAAGGTCGGTTTGCTGGTTTAAATAATCTTTGAACGCGTTATATAAGCTTGTCACATTCTGATGATCGGCCAAATTTTCTTTGACAAAGTCTTTAGCACTTAACACTGGTTCACCGCTAGTTTGTGCCACATCAAAGACGGGTAGATAGCGATAACCGACAATGGCGCGCTCATCGGTGGTATCAAGATGCTTCTGCTCGGCTGGTGTTAGCTTCTTAATGATCGGAGCCGCAATCCGAATCGCTTTTGCGCCCCGGTTGACGGTGCGGTTAAAAGCCTTCTGCCATTGCTTAAAACCGGCGACTTGAGTGGCTTGAGGATTTTGCGCATAAATTAAATCAATGTTTCTGGCGCTATAACGATGAAATTTAGCCAGGGTATTGAGATACTTTTTAAATTGGTCACTATCAGTTAATTTTAGGATTTGCTGTTCAGCCTGGGCGACTAATTGTGCTTTCCAAGCCTTAACATCTGCTTTATTTGGCATAAGTTACCCCTCCTCATCTTCAAAAATATCATTCAATGTTGGCAATGATCTTATTTGAATCGGGGTCGTGCCATAAAGGGCAACGTAACCGTCAGACAATTTTTGCCAGGCTACTTGATAATAAGCGCCGTTACCAGTGATTTCTTTTAAATACTTGTAGGTTCCTTTAGCTTGCAAAACGGGTAACTCACTGGCTAAAACTGCTAATTCGTTGTTCATTTTATGATCTCCTTTGCTTTGCTAATCTCACCCGTTGTTTGGGTTTACTTTTAGGGTTGTAAAAGTGAACCTAAATGACGGGTTCACTAACCGGAACGTAGTGCAGGGCGGTAGGCAGGGTCTAATCAAAATCAAAACTTAATTTATGGCCGTCAAGCTTTAACTTGGCGTCAAACGACTTTCCCTTTTTGCTCTTGAAACCCTTTAGTTTGCTGGTTTCCCCTTTGGTGACCAGTGCTTTGATCGCGGTCTTCCCGAGGGTCTTACTACTCCATTTCTTGGGTAGGGTAAAGTCTTCGCCTTGCTTAGGCTGCACAATGTAAAATTTTTGTTTGTTTAATACGGTTGCTTGTGGTGTTTCTAAAAACACCTCGGCGGACTTTTGTGCTTGCTGTTGGTGATTGATTTGTTGCTTAATGGCTGCACTGCCGGTTAATTGTGTGGGAACATCAGCGATTAACTTGGTCACAAACTTCTTAATCTGGCTCAAAAAGTTATCCGGGGTGCGTTCTTCGGTACTGATTTGCTGTAACGCTTGCTCCCATTTTGCTGTCATCTCTGGGCTAGTTAACAAGGGTTCGAGTTCAACCGCTTTACATAAAGTAATTCCGGCTTCACTGACGTGTAGCTTGTTCTTTTCAGTGACGAGATAGCCGCGTTTCTTTAACACTTCCAGCACATTGGCCCGGGTTGCACTTGTCCCAATGCCTTGCACATCTTTAAGAATCGCTTGGGCTTCTTCATCATCAAGCGTTTTGCCGGCGGTCTTCATGGCCGTAATCAGGGTACCTTCGGTAAAGGGTACCGGAGGTGTCGTTTCTTTTTGCGGTGTTTGCAGATTTGCTTGAACCTGATCGCCCTGATGAACGAGTGGTAAGGTGGCTGTTTCTTGCTGGTCGGCTTTGTGATCATCAAATAAAGCTTGCCAGCCTTGCTTAGTTGGGACCTTACCGGTTGCTTTAAAATTGGCGGCACCAACTTGGGTGATAATGGTGGTTTCCTCGTACTCGTACGGATCAGCAAACATCGCTAACGTCGTTCTTAAAACCAAGTCATAGACTTGTTGCTGTAATTTAGGTAAGCTGGCTAGTTTCTCTTTCGTCGGCACAACTTTAGTCATGATAATGGCGTAATGTTCTTCAACCTTTTTCCCATTGACGTAACGTTTATTTGGGGTGGTATTGGTTAAAGCGACTTGCTTAGAGACCAAACCCAGATACTTCGTCAGATTAGCCACTAAATAATCAAATTCTTCATCAGTGATATAAGCACAATCCGTTCGGGGATAACTCAGCAACTTGGCTTCATATAAACTTTGAATGGCCGCTAAGGTTTGGCTGGCACTGGCGTGATAACGTTTATTCATGGCACTTTGCAGACTGGATAGTGAGAATAGTTGGGGACTAGCACGCTTTTTAGCCTGTTTTTGGACGTCCTTGATTAAACCGTCCTGTGAGCCCTTCTGAACGTTTTTAGCTTGCATGAATGCTAGTAGACCTTTTTCATCTTTAAAGCGCTGATAGGGGTCCAATTTTGCGACGAATTTTTGCTGATTGGCTAAAATTTCAGCATTTAGTTCAAAATAGGGTTCCGGCTTAAAGTTTTTGATTGCCTGGTCTCTTTGATAGACCATATACAAGGTTGGCGTCTGCACGCGACCAATTGAGTACACCCCACGCACCCCATTTTTCCTCAACAATAAAGTATATAAGGGACTACCATTCATACCGATCAACCAATCACTAATTTGCCGGGTTTGAGCTTCTTTATAAGCCAAATAGTCTTTGTGCCAGTCCCCAAGATTTTTAAAGCCGGTAATAATGGCATCTTTTTCTAGGCTATTTAACCATAATCGCTTAATGGTCTTCTTTTTAACGTCAATCTGGGCTTGGTTCATGATTGACCAGGCGATATTGGAGCCTTCCCGACCACTATCGGTGGCGATAATAATGGTATCGGCCTTCGTTAACAGGTCTTTAACGATCTTGAATTGATCTTTTTTACTAGCTGACACCACAAACTTGTATTTATCGGGAAAAATCGGTAAATTAGATAAGGCCCATTGCTGATATTTCTGATCATATTTATCCGGTGTGGCTAGTTCAACTAAATGTCCGAGACCATACGTGACAAGCGTATTTTCGGGCAAAACAGGGTCACTAACCGTATAGTAACCCTGTTTTTTTGTGCTCTTTTGAAAGGCTTGGACGTATGAACGGGCTTGACTAGGTTTTTCAGCTAAGATAACAGTGGTCATGTTCGTTCACTCCTTATAATTCAATTTCTGTTCTAATTCTGTTTTGCCTTGTTCAACCGCTTTTAACCAAGTTTCACGGCGCAATTTTTGTTGCTGCTCTATTGATTGCTGCTTCAAATACTGTTGATACCGTTTGATGGCTCTGAGATCTATATAGGCTGACCAATGGAATAATAAGCCACCCAGTAGTAAAACTAAGGCCATTAGCGCGGTTCCTAAAAAATCGGTATTGTTCGCCTTAAAAAGCTCTTGGTATAAATCCACTAACATAAGGTAAATTCCCATTAAATAGAAGAGCATACTAACTAAGTTATCAAAATAGTAAGACAGCTTAGTCCGCCGTGAAGGTGTTGTAAAAGGGTCGGTTCGCATATCTTTTTTGGCTTTTTCTAATAACCAGTGTGCGATTTTCTTCATAACTATATATCCTCCTAGTGGTTACGGAAATAATTTTGAAACATTCTCATGGCGCCCATACCAGTACTCTTAGTCACGCCGGTTGAAACCCAGAAATCTTTAACAGCATCAGGTGTTTTGACCACCAGAAAGCCGAATCCAATTGAACCAATAAAGGCAATAAACCCATATTTAGCCATATTAGTGAAACACCATACTGATAATGACATACAAAGCACCTGGCTAATAATGGAAGCATTGTAATAAATGTACTTCTTCCACCACGTACCACTATAATCAAAGCTTTCAGTCGCCATGCTCATTGCAGCTAAAGGAATCGTCAGATTGTACCAAGCCATATCAGCCACAAACGCACACATTTTAATAAAAAACACGACGGTTACAACAGTGAAGATTAGCAGAAATAAAATCTGTAAAGGTAGCGAAATACCAACATCTTTTAGTCCAGGGACTTTATTCATGCCGGTAATTGATTTAGCAGTGAATTTCTGATCAGAACTAAACATATACTTTAGCAGAGGCAAGGTAATTGAACCTTGAATAAAGCCCTGTAAAAACACGAAAACCGGAATCACGGCCGCTGATTTAATCCCGTCCATGATGATATTAGCCCAGGTAACATCGGTACTTTCGTCTGCCTCTTTTAGAATTGTCATCACAATGCGGCCAAGGACGACCACAACGACTAACGATGTCGCAAAGGATAGGAAGATAGCATACCACGTTTTAACAATCGGCAAGCTTTGATTGGCTTGGTCAATGATTGCCTTACAGATGTTGAATAAACCATCTAACAAACCAGACAGTAGCCATTCGAAAAAGTGTGAAATAGCTGATTGAATAATTTCTGTCATTTTAAACCCCTCCTTTGTCTATTTGGGAATGAGTGTGACTGTACCAGTATCACTTTTAGCTAGTGTGTTAATTGGTGTTAGTTTATATTTGTCTGACTGCTTTTTAATCTTAAATAGTCGTGTTTCTGTACTACCTGAAACACTATTCTTACCAATGAACTTAATTTGTTCATGGCCCTTGTTTTCAATCAACTTGTAAGTATAAACTTCGCTAAAGCCCGCTTGGGTGAGTGTTAAGTTGCTTTTTGAAAACTTTGCAGTAGCGGCCATAACATTATCTTTGCTAGAAGCAAACGTCCACTGGTGACTTTGCAAATCTTGTGCTGTAGACTTCCCACAGGCGGTTAGACCGACAGCAATCAGCAATACTGTCATCACGGCGATTATATATTTCCGATATTTTTTCATTAATACGTCCTCCATTATCCAAGCATCTTCTTATGTCTGGACTCTAATTCTTGATCGATATTATCCTGTAGATTTTCTTCTTCATCATTAGTTGTCTGATCGTCTTTTTTTGCTTGGCGCTGTGCTTTAACTGTTTGGTTCCACTTATCTACCTTATTCTTAAAGTTGGTTTCCTGGCTGGCTTCTGGTTGGCCTTGATACTCATTCTGTGACAAGTTAACCAAATGATCGGCTCCTGGAAATAGTTTAAATTGGAACGCTTTTGTAGCTTGGACTGGTCGCGCATTACTAAAGATTAATAAGCTCTGATCTTCAGGCATACGCATGATTTCATCGGGCGTCATCAGCGAACGGCTCGTATAGCTGTAACTATCGCTCTTGCTGTGACTTTCTTCCTTGCTATGACTGGTACTCTCACTACCCGTTTCCACTTTCACGGTTGATTTTCCTAACAGATCACTAAAGTATTTAGCGGTCACGTCATTAGCGGCATTCAAGCAAATTTTAACCGCATGATTACCTAAGATACTCTCAGCCTTTTCCTTGCCATACAAGGCTTGAAGCTGGGTTAAGGTTTGACAAATTGTCGTCACGCCAATACCGTACCCCCGGCACGTCGCCAGAAATTCTTCGTACTTAGGAAACTTCCCTAAATTAACAAATTCATCAAGGATAAAGTCTACTTGATGAGGTAGTTTAGCGTGGTGTTCAGCCGCTAATTTGTATAATTCGTCAAACATTTGTGAGAAAAACAGATTGATGAAGCTTTCGTAAGTGTTATCCATGACGGGAATAATCACATACAGTACTACCTTAGCTTTGCCGATCTCTTTTAAATCAAAATCAGAAAAGCTGGTAAAATCAGCCACTTCTTTGTCGACAAACTTTGAAATGGTCGCCAACAGGCTTTCAATAATGCTGGCTTTCATTTCTCCTTTAGCCTTTTTGAAACCTAACTCATAAGCGCGTCTCGCTGGATCAGTCATAGTTAGATCAAGAAACAAGGTATCTAGCGGACTATCCGCACCCTTTTCCTCGGCTTCCACATCGTTTTCTTGCAACACTTGGGTTACACCCGCCAAATTTCGTTGTTCTGGTGACCGGTGGTTCATGACAAACAGGATTAGTGCCTTCAAAAGTTGGCGTTGGGTACTGAACCACACGTCTTTTTTACCTTCGGCATTTTCACTTTGCACAACCTTTGTTGCCACGGTTTCAGCTTGAATATCCCGTTGAATATAATCAAAGGGGTTGTAGCGGTCACTGTGCGCCATGTTGGCAAAGTTGACGACATGTACTTGATAACCCTGGGCTAGTTTGATACCGGCCGTCTTTTCGTATAATTCCCCTTTCGGGTCGGTTACGACAATGCTGTTCTCCGTTTCATTAAACAAGTTGGTAATGACGACTGACTGGGTCTTATACGATCCTGGGCCCCCAACCACAAAGATATTCCGGTTTGGTTTGGTGCTGTTATTCTGGTAAACAATCCGTTTATCCACGATCCCTAAAATTGTCCCATTCATGTTAATCTGCCCCCTTCGCTGACTTTTCTCGATCCACTAATGATTTGAGAATTTCTGCCTTGGTACTCTTGTTAAATGCTGTGGTGAGGTCTTTGGCATTGATACTAAAGTAATGGTCACTCAATTCTTTTAAATTCCCCCAGGTCGCACTCCCGTGGGTTTCAGTGTCCGCAGCTTCCCACGCTTTGTGCTTGCTATTTCGTTTCAAGGCAAAATAGATGGTGTATAGGACCACGGCGATACTGACAATAATTAGCACTGGGTTCTTTTGGCCCAAATACAAGTTGTAATAGTGCCAAGGGTGTAAGGCTAATTGTTTTAATACGGTTGGCATGTGATCTGCAAATGCCAACTTATAGCGGGACAAGGCCATGACAGAGCCAGCTAAAATCTCCGCTAAATACAAGCCAATGATTAGCGTTAGTAGGTACGGCCAACTGGCTTTAACGCTGTTTAATAATTTGTCTTTCATCTAATCACCTACTATCTGTTTAATTCTTTGTTGGTTGGTGCCGGTGTATCGTTGCTTACCATGGATCAGGGTTGGTACTGACGTTAATTGATATTTTTGAATATATTGCCGATTCTGCGGTTGGTTCATGTTAATCAAGACGATGTTGTGACTGATTGCGTTGTGCCAATAAATTTGATGGAAAATCGATTGACAATCCGGGCAATCATCACGGTAAAAGAACAGAACTTTATCAGAATGCTTAGGCAACGTCACAACTGGCTGCTGTTTTTCCACGTAATTCACATATTGATGACTAGCAAAACCACTAACGGCTAAAATCACCACGATCACCGCTAGGGCTTTACTACCCCGCTTAATTAAGGTCACTGGCTTTAAAACTGCTACCTAAGTTTTGGACCGCGGTGATTCGATCCGTGGTGGTATCGAAAGTCACTTGATAAAGTACCGTCGCCTTTTGCCAGTCGTTGTCGCCACTCTTACTTTCGTAACTGACAACGGCCAAGCCTTTCATATCTTGGCCCTGCTTACTTTGTGTATACAGGTTCAGCTGATCTAATTTGGCTGAAACACTATTGCTATCACCATACGTGCCCTTATTTGAAAAGTATTGCTGATATAGCTTGTCGGAAATCAAGTCTTTAACGCCATCTTTACGCTGTCCGTAGGTCTTAGGCTTAAAGTTGTTCATGACCTTAAAGAACTTGGTGACTACCGTATTAAAGCTAAGTTCAGCCTGACTTTTGTCTTTATTATTTTGGTAGGTCTTATAACTGTCAATTTGGGTGCTCAATAACTGCTTTTGTTGGTTGGCCTTAGTCAATTGCTGGTTAACTTGGCGCTTCTGTTTTTGTAAACGACTAATCTGCTGTTGTGCCTGTTTAACTCGACTATGTTGATAGGCATTCGCCCCTAATGACATGATTAAGATCAAACTACCAATCGCAATACTTAAAACCATGCTGCGTTTCATTTACTCGTCCTCCTTACTTCTTGATTGGCCGGGCTAACGTCACATCGCTACCGTTCAATAAACTATAAAAAGCGGTGCCAAAGGTGCTTTCGTTAACCTTGTCGCCGACACCACCTTGCTCAATGATCTTGGTGGCCTTACCTTGCCATTTACCTAGCAGAATGGCGGTATGCCCGTTGTTTCCAGCTCCCGCACCTTGATTAACGATGACAATATCGCCGGCTTTCGCGTCATTTTCACTGATCTGTTTCAAGTATTGATGGCTGCCTTTGGCGTCACTGGCCATCGTGCCGGTAAACCAACCCATGTTGGCCGGTACCTTGTAACCAGCCTTATTCAAGGCTAACCAGACAAAGCCCGAACAATCAGTTCCACCAGTTTTGCTGGGATTCTTTAAATCACTGCCTAAATCAGGGCTGGGGTGGTTTTGAACATAGTAGAAATCACCTTTCATACTTTCTGCGTTTTTAACGATACTACCGCCGGAATAGCTCGGGTCACTATCACAACCTAACTCGTTTAGATCGCCGGAACTCGCATTATCTAACGTATTACCGGCCACAGGATCACTCGCACCCAACACGGAATACCAGTGATCGGCATACCCGTATCTTTGGCTTAAATACCATTGTTCCGGGTTCTTGCTCATGCCTTCATAATCCATTAACCAGGCTTTGGTCGCTTTATGCACGTCCGTATATTTAAAAATCTGCTTGTTTGACGCATAGTAACTACTGTTCAATTCTTGATCGAGATAATCCAGCTGCACCCCGAGATTGGTCGCTGGTTTGTTTTCTTTGTGGGCTAAGTCCTCCAACTTATCTTTACGGTTGCCTAACCACTGGGCTAAGCCCGTGGCCCCGGAGCTTGAATTGACGGACTTAGGATCAAGGCGACTTTCTAGTTGTAAGACCCCCAAGATACCCGCGGTCGCTTGTGGCGTTGCACCATACTTCTGCTTCCAGTGCGCATAGATATTTTTAGCATTGGTCGCCATATCCTTGCTATCAAGCTGAGTCTGGGTGGTGGTAGTCGAATTATCACAATTGTTTTCTTGTAACTGACCAGTGATTGCCGCAATTAACAAGATGATTAGCAGAAGGGCGCCACCCACAATATAAGCAATCAATTTCCACTTCTTTTTCTTATATTCAAATGACAATACCTGCATTTAATCACCCACTTTGTGCTTGGCCTGATCGACCTTTTTTTGGGCCGCCTGCTGATCGTTTTGGGCATTCGTTAAATCAGACTTGGCTGAATCCACCTTCTTGTCTTTATCCTTATCTTTACTATCATCAATTTTGTTGGCGTCATCTAACTTCTTTTGGGCGTCGCTAACTTCTTTCTTAGCAGAGTTGAGACTTAATAGCGCTTTAAGGTACTTAGCTTTAGGACTGTTCACGCCGGCTAACTTGGTTTGGACGGTCTGGGCGTCTTGCGTATCGTTATGGGCTAGGAAGGCTTGTCCCATTCTCAATAAAACATCAGCGTTCGTCGTAAAGGATAATTGGTTATTGAGCGTATTGGTGTTATAGTTAACAATCGCTTTTTCAAGTTTCAATTGGTCTTTTTGCTTGCTTGTCGCCTTAGTTGGCAATTCCCACTTGGCAACCTGCCCGCTGTCCCTGTTGGCATAAGCCGTGTTGACAACCTTATTCAACTGGCTTGGGTCAACCTTTAAAGCTTGCTGATACTGTTTGTGTTTTAAGAATGTTTGAACTTGACTGTTCTTGCTATAACCAGCTTTCTGCATGGCCTTTTTTGCTTTCGACCACTGGTGATTGTTTAAAGCTGTCTGAATTTGGTTATTGTACTTTAAACGAGTAACTTGGGCTTGGTTCTGGTTAGCTAAGCTTTGATACTTTCGTTCGTCACTTTTATGAACTATGCCGACAGCCAAAACGGCCACAATCGCCACCCCGGCTACGCTCAACCATAATCGTTGTTTGGTTTTCTGTTGGGCGGTTTCAACTTCCTGCCATTCGTGATAGCTCACGAAGTCCTCAATGCCGTTAACCACTTCCGTTAACTCATTTAACGACGCGGCTTTAGCTACTTGTTGTAAATAGTCATCAGGGTGTTTAGCTAAGGCTTCTTGAGGATTGCTTAATAGCCGTTCGTAAGGCGTCCCCGTCAAGCAAAACAGAATTAGCGATTTGTATTTGGCTAAATTACTATGTTTGTCATCATAAGGCATAAGTTCATTGGCCCGGTAAGCATACCAAACATGTTGCATGGGGTAATACCACAGATTAGCTGGATTTAAGGCAATATGATACTGGCTATCAGCAACCACATTTTGCGCCATAATTTCCTTGGCAATGGCTGCCCGGATTGCCTTATTTTCCTGCGGTAATTCCTTTAATGATCTGACTTTATCCGGCAAGGTATAAGTTAAAACAACCTTCTGGTCTTGCTCAACCACGTTAACCAACTGCAAGAACTTAGCATCTGCTTGCTTTAATTCGTTTAGCTCACTCAACTGGTCGTATCGAAACTGATTGTGATTGAGTTCGAGAATTAACTGGTTCCCCTGTCGCTTAAACGTGCCGACCTCGATATTTAATAGCTGGTTTAGTTTACTCATTTAATGTCCCTCCTTCCTCCTCGGTGGTAGTTAAAGCGTCAATCTCACTAGGTGTTAAGACCACGCGCTTTTGATAGTCCGGTTGCCCGGCTGTCTCACGGTGATATTTTTCTTGGTAAGCTTCTGGGTCAATTAGCCGTAATTCTTCTTCGGTCAACTCGACACGCATAAAGGCGCGTTGGCTACCATAGATCATCAGGGCTTCACCTTGTCTGCGACGCTCTAGTAACTTCTTTTCTTTATCCGAGAACGTCATTCTTAACTTAGTAATGACATCATCGACACCTTTACCATCAAGGCCAAAGAATACCTTGGTATAGGAGTTCCCAATAATGGCTTCACCAATGTTCTGCCCGGTATCTGTCGTTCCTTCAATCACATCTTGAATTTGCTGCGTTCCGGCAATCGCCCCAGCATTATACTTTCTAAAACGTTTGTATGCTTGATGGAAAAAAGTGGCGGCCGCTTTATGCAAGGTCAAAAAGTGAAATTCATCAACAAACAATTTCTTGCGGCTATGCCGATCTTTGGTGATTTCGTCCCACAAATACTGGAAGGTATTCAAATAAGCCGCTGATTGGACTTCCTGTTCACTTTGTAGTGGCTTTAAATCAAAGGAAATGATTTTCCCTTTTAAGTTAACGTTGGTGTGGCCGTCAAATAGGCTGTTAGAACCATGGGTATAGCTGCCTAAGATGTAGTAGAAGTCTTTAACCCGATTGAATTTGTCTTCGTCTTTATCAGCCAGTTTCTCCAATTCGTCATAAACATTGGATAAGGTCGGCCACTGATCGTCTTTAATCTCTTTTAAGCGGCTGTATTTCAAAACACCACTGTTGACGTAGGCCTGTTTAACCACATCATCAAGAATTGCCAGCTCAACTTGGGTAATCCCGGTTTTAAGGACTTCAAAGAACCCCTTTAATCGCTGAATTTTATCTTTAACTAGTAAATCAAGGTTCATGACCGCTTCATCAGCGCTTAAGATTTCTTCGGAAAAGATTTGTAGCGGGTTAATTTTGTACTTCGCATTAGAAGTTAAGTGCAAGACTGCCCCACCCAAGGCTTCGACAATCTTGGTATATTCGTTTTCTGGATCAATAATGTAGAGTTGATAGTCTTGAATGGCGTAGCGTAGGATTTTCTGAATCATATAGGTGGTCTTGCCGACCCCTGAGGTCCCGATAATCACTTGATTTTGATTTAGGGTCTTGTTGCGATCCAACATATCTACGGCAATTAAGCTGTTGGTATCTTTGTTAACCCCTTCAATATCAGATCTAGGCTTCAAGTCCAAAATCTCCGCGTCGTCAAAGGGAAACATACTGCTGGCGACTTCGGTATTACTTTCTTTATAGGTATAATCACCTAATAGATTCTCGTTAATTGGCATGGTTGACCAAAATGCTTGGAAAGTCGCTTTAACGGGCACTAAGGGCTTCATCTGTAGCTTAATCAAGGTGTTCTTGACGTTCTCGGTTAAGTCATCTAGTTCTGCTAAACTATTGGCCCGCAGATAAACCAGCATATGTTGGTACACAAATGTGGTAGAATTATCTAGGTATTTATCTAGTTGCATGTTGGCTGAATCAATATAATTTTGCAGAATCTTCTTTTTATACGGGTCGAACGTATTGAGCTTCTGCGCTTCCTTATTTTGAATCGTCTTCTTGTAATAGGTAATCATTGAATTGTTACTGGCGCTGTCGATATATTGCACAATATCGATAACGCCTTTTTTGCGCTTTAACTCTGATAGCCAGTTGCCGTAAACCCGCTTGGGATAGTCAGCGATCGCTAACACCCGAATAAAGTTCTCCCCCGACTGGACGTAGGTGGGGTACTGTTCCCAGCTGAACGGAAATAGTGAATGCAAGCTATCGCGATCAATCAACTTGGTAAAATCCTCAACCTCCGGTTTGGGCTTACTACCCGTTTGGCCGCTGTCGCCTTGATGGCTTTCTTTTTTAGTTGGCATAAATAAATCAATGACCTTATCACCAAAACTCATCCTGTTGCCTCCTATCCATTAAAATTGATCAAGTTCTTTAAAATCTCTTGGACTTCCTGACTAGTCAAAACTTTGGCCGTCACATCAAAGTCCGTTAACGCATTTTCAATATCTCGTTTAACCTGTTCGATCTTTTCGTCTAAATGAGCGACCGCTAAGTTTAAGCTTTTAACGCCTTTGTCCTTAATTGGCACTTTAACGATTAGCAGATGTTGCTTAGTTGTCATGTTTTTGGATTCTTGGACTTTAGTAAAGTGATCCAAGTAACTGGCTATGAGCTGGATTTTGAACTGTTGCTCCGGGTGATCTTTTTGAAAGGCGAGATACCGCCGTTTGAGACCATTGAGATAAGCCGTCATATTGACGGGAATCGTTGGTTCTAAGAACTGTAACGTGTCATCAACACCTTCACCTAAGGTACTCATGAGAAATGCGCCATAGTCTTCAAAAACGTCCTGTTGTTCGGTTTCATTAAGTAGATCAAGGTTGATCCCACTAACTTCCAAAATGCCAACGAGATGACCAGTTTTGGTAACTTCGTAATTACCATACATACCCACTACCAAGCTCATGTCATCAATGGTTTCTTTGCCACCATTGATTTTAGGCGGCTGGTAATCCCAATCTGGCGTTGCTGATTTATTGGCGGTTTTGCTCTTCTTCAAACGCATTTAGTTCACCTCGCTTCTTCGGTTTTAAGTAAAACAATTTCTGACTATTGGCATAACGGCGTTTCAACTTAAAGCTATCCCGCACCTTAATGTTCTTCCGCGCCGCAACTGGCCTGATTGTTAAAATAGCCATGACAATCGTCATGGCTAAGACAACAATCACTATTTTTATCAGGACTAAAATCAGACCATAGGGTGGAATCGCAATAAAAATTAAGCCCACTAGTCCTGCCAGCGCCGCATAGCCAAAATCCTTCAAGGTGTAGTCTTTCCAAATCCCGTAATCTTTATCTACGTTCTCTGGGAAGATAAATTCTTTCCCTTTCTTCATTTGGCAAGCTCCTTTTTAAATTAAGTGAATAGGCTGTAGACCCAAGGCAATAGCCAGATAACCGCTGCCGCTAGGGCCACTAAACCAGCTACCCGACCAACTGCGTGATAAACTTCGGATTTCTCTCGCGGATCGTCTGCGTCAGGCATTCTTTTGATAATAATAAATAGTGCGACACAAATCCCAACTAAAACGACCAAACCGGTTAAAATACCTTGAATCGTCTTACCAGCTTGAGTTAACTTGCTTTGAACTTCACCACCGTCCGCTGCCAAAACAACCCGAGTATTCATCAGGTCCAAGTAAATCGCAGTCACCCCAGTGGTTGCTAACGCTTTTACTTTGCTGAACTTCATGTTATTCCTCCTTCCCATCGTCTTCTGATGTTCGTAATTGAATTTGTTCTGCCTGCGTTTCTTCTGGCTCACGCTGATAGAACTTGTTCAATTGTTCCTCGGCAATTTGCTGGCTTGGTAATGGATCGGTGGCTAATTTGACGCGGCCGTTTTCACTCGTGGCTAAGTAATACTCTTTTTCTGACTGGCCTAATTCCTGGGTCTCTAAGACATGCAAATTATGTTCGTAACGGCCTAAGGCGTTATCAACTTCTAAGCCATAGAAGCCTAAGAAGCCTTCCAGGAAACTCTCACCAAAAAAGGTCATTTCATTTTTGATCTGCTTATATTGATGGGTCGGTTTGTCACTCACCAATTTTTCGGCCTTTTTAGCATTTTGACTGTCTTGATGACGATTAAACCAGCCCCTAAGTTTTAATGGTGGCGTTTTTAGCTGACGTTTAACGGTCTTCTTAATCATTGCTCGACGAACTTCATCGATTGGCTGACCATCTTGATCTAAAATCGCTTGTAGCTGCTTTTGATCAGTTAATACTTGGTCATTATCAACCACAATTGCCTTTTGCTCATCATGAACTAACTTGCCATTAATGCCTTGCCAGCTTTCCACTTTCATTGGATCACCTCCTCAAAAAAAAGCGCGTTAGGGACGCTAAACAACTAGCTTTCCCCTAACCCGCCCGGTAAAATGGATTGTTAGGAGGGTGACACCTAGAAGTTGCGATTCTAGGTGCTGATCCCCGTTAGCAACTCTACTGCTGACGAGGACGCCCTCTTTTTTTATGTGGTTTTTAATCCATTCAATACCATCTTCAGATATTAATTTAACTTTGCCCGTTTCCATGAGCATTTCACTTGGTAACTCGTTAGGGTGCCGTCTTAACCAAACACTCACATACGTACTACCTCGTTCTAGTTTGAGACTAGCTTGAGCTAAGCTAAACCATTCTTGCTTCTTTGTCACATGTGAATACTCCTTTCCCTATATTATGGATTCATTATACCATTAAATGAGCACGTTAGTGCACTTTTTATTTTACATTTAAATTACAAGTGCATACCCCCATCTTCATGCCGGTTCCGGGTTTGGTGTTGCCGCTGCTTTTTCGTCATTTCCCACTCGGTCTCTTTTAGTCCTCGTAGTTGCTGTTTTCTTAGATAGTCCGTATTTTTCGCATATAAAATGGTCATTAAGGCTTCGTCCAAAATATTCATCAGGTAATTTTTCGGGCTAGTTGGATGGTAATTAATGGCCTGATAGTCCTTAACTTGAGCTTGCTTATATTGATCAAAGTGCATTGTCTGTTGTTTCAAACGGGTTTGCACCATTTCAATTTGTTGGTGATCCAACTTAGGATCTTGACCACATTCGCCAATAAACAGTTGCCGGGTGCCATCATGTTTCAAGACCCGTTGCAGTCGATGATCCTGAATATCTTTTAATTCCATTTTACCTAACAGGTAATTTAAACCGGCTTGGTGTTGCTGACTAGTAAAGACGACCGGTGGCTGCTGTTGCAATTGCCTAAGATCATCGGCACTTAATGGCTTTAATTCTGGGTCATAGTAAACCACAGCGGTATAGATTTGCTCCTTATCAATCGTCTCTAGCTTATCCAGGTCACTGTCCGGAAAAGCAGTCGTTAGAATGCTGTTGTATTGGGTTTGCACTACGGCTTTAACTTCCCGCATGACCCGTAAATTTTTCACCGCTTTCGAAATGAATTCGAGTTCGTTAGGTTGATAAGCGGCAAGCAGACCCCGATCAGTATGCTTCAAATCGTCTAACTGGTGACCATGTTTGGCTAGTACCGTGGTTAATTGCTTCTCAATTGTTTGGGCCCGCTGATTAACTAACTGCCAGCTGGTATATGGCCGCTTGGTAAACGTCAATAATCGCTGGGTTAATAAGTCACTTCGAATATCCGCTAACCGTTCTGCCAATTCGCTACCCTTAAAAATCGTTTGTTCACTATTAGTTTCTTTAATTAGTTCCCGTCGTTCAGCTGCGGTTGTCTGTTCAAAATTAAGTTCCGGATAAAGCTTTTTCGTTGCTCGTTCCACCACTTTATTTAACAACTGGTTAGCTTGTGCTAGTGATGTCGTTTGCTGGTCAATAGTCAGCAGTTGCTTGGTTACATCTTCACCAATGGCATGTTTGATTAATAAGCTGTTTTTCCAATTAAATAGCATGCGCTGTTTATCGTCTAAATGTTCTAAATCGACATAGGTTTTCAATTGCTGACTTAGATGACTAATTGTGTGTTTTTCAGAGAACGATAGCTCGTCAGTTAACGCGTCAAAATGTTCATGATTTCTTATCTTTTCGTCAAGATTATGATATTTAGCTTGGGCGCTTCTTTGTGCGCTAACTTGTTGATTAAATTCTTTTCGATTTTTTCTTTGGCTGTTAATGCCTTCGTGTTGGGTAGGTGTCTCTTGAATCCCTTGATCGACAAACGATTTTTCACTAATCCGATCCGGAATATTTTTTTGTGCTAAGAACTGATTAACACTCAACGCCCAATTTTTTCGCCACTCATTAATTTTTTCCTTTTTATCCCAATCAACCAACCAAATTTTTCTTTGTTTTGGAAACCCGCTTTTGGTTAAAAGTTGCTTGCCATTTTCATCTTTAATGTACTGCGTCTTTGCTTTTAATCCCCAACTACCATCGGGGTTAAATGGGCGATTAGTTAACATCACATGTGCGTGCGGATTGTCTGGGTGATCGCGATGAATTGCTACGTCAGCTACCATACCTTGATCGACAAAATTTTCTTGCACATATTTTGTCAGTAATTCTTTCTGTTCGGATTCACTTAATTCTACCGGTAAAGCCACGTTAAATTCTTTGGCATACCGTGAGTTTGATTTACGATCTTTCTTTTCAACTTCATTCCATAATTGTTCTCGATTACTGGCCCATGCTGGTGCATTTTTTGGGGTTAAAATAAAGCTTTCTGGCATAACCGACCGGGCATAAAAATAGTGACGACCTTCTTTATCATCAAATAGTTTCTCACCGCTTCGATAAGCGGCGCTTGCAATGGCACTGCGTCCTTTACCAGCACTAATATTACTAAAACTCATATGAAATATTGCCATGTTAGTCACCTCTTTACTTTGATTCCATGGGCTTGACTTTGTTGTCGCCATCGGCGACTTCTAATACAGGATTTTTGGGGTTAGCACAACATAGAATTTATTCTATGTGTAAGTGCGCATTAACCTCGTTTTACTCGGTCTGCTGAATCTCCTGAATTTACTTTTAGTGTATGCCTTCCGCTTCGCTATTTCAACTTTTATCCTTTGACTTAACATTCTCTGTATGATATAGTGTCGGTGATTATTTCTAATATGATTGGAGGTATCGTTATGTCTCAAAGTAACTTAGAAAAACAAGAAGCTAAATTAAAAGCCCTTAATCAAAAAATTAAGGACGAAAAAAATAAGATTGAACAACGTCTAGGTAAACAAATCATCAGTCAAGCCAATTTAGAGTATACTAATTTATCTAATGACCAGATTAAGCTTTTAGCCAAGCAATTCTCTGAATTTTTAAAGGTAAAATCCGTAGATCATTAGCCATACGAGATGGGGAAATTCCATGTCTAATCAATATGAAAAACTAGTCGAGCAGCAAGCGCGTTTAAAACAAAAAATTGAGCGGGAAGATTTTAAATTACGGCAATCTAAATACTATGAAAATCGGCAAGCCCGTAAAGCCCGTTCTCGCCGATTAATTCAAAAAGGGGCTTTATTAGAAAAGTACTTCCAAGCTAATAACCTCTCGGTCGAACAAACCGAAGAACTTTTAAAAATATTTGCTAATTATGTTAATGCGCATAAACCGAACAAATTCAAAAACGATCAACCTAATAACTAGGCCGATCGTTTTTGTTTTCAGGATTGTTTTTGGGATTAATTTCTGGATTGTGTTTAGCAAAGTCTTTTAACTGTTTTTGAATTCTTTGTGTAAGCTCTGCTTTACTTTCTTTGTGCTTCCTTTTACTTGATCGCTGTTGAATTATCTTTTGACCCTTACCTC
>SKEA01000908.1_pt1 | contig 23764 bp, 20 predicted proteins | sample 4826601 | NCBI WGS metagenome assembly SKEA01 (sample SAMN11008821, study PRJNA524170) | human gut metagenome | biome: Human fecal sample; material: Feces; isolation source: fecal sample from pouch patient p13, p53 | host: Homo sapiens | place: Israel: Tel-Aviv | collected 2016-07-06 | reverse complement strand
AGATATATGGAGCTGACGGTGTAGATTACACTCCAGAAGCAGAAAAAGAATTAGCTAACTTAGAAAAAATAGGATTCGGTAAAGTTCCTGTTTGTATGGCTAAAACTCAATATTCATTAACTGATGATCAAACTAAATTAGGTAGACCAACTGGATTTAGAATAACAGTTAGACAAGTTACAATATCTGCAGGTGCAGGATTTGTAGTTGCATTAACTGGTGAAATAATGAAGATGCCAGGACTTCCAAAAGTTCCAGCAGCAGAAAAAATTGATGTTGATGAAAATGGAGTAATATCTGGATTATTCTAGATTAATAATTTACTTTCTATTTAAGTAAAACATAAATTATATAATTAAAATACCATATCCTTTTATAATAATGTTTCAAAACCCCTAAGCATAATGCTTAGGGGTTTTCCTTTGAAATAATATAATATTATGAACAAGTTACTATTTGTTCTGTTATATCTGAATAAATTTGAAGACCTTTTGTGTCATATACTTTTATTACTTCATCATTTATATTCGCATCTTTTATTATTTGTTTTACTATATTTTCTTTTTTTCTTAATTTATTCTCATTAAAAACTACATCTTCTTTATTATCAAATAATGCTACATAAAATATCCCTGTCTCAACTAAGTCTTGGAAAAAGTGGCTTCCATAAGATAATTCTGGCATTAAATCTTGATTGCTATATGCTATTTCACACATTACAGACATATTGCATAATTCAGTGAATTTTACGGGAACCCCTAATGCTGGATTGCTACTTCCCCATCGACCTGGACCCATAAGCATTGTATTTTTTCCTTTTAGTTCTTTATTTATTATTCCAACTTGTCTAGCTATATTGTATTTTTCAACTTCAGGTAATTTAACATAATCATCTGATGATATAAATACTATATAGTCGATTGCAAGTCTTACATTACCGCCCATAAAGTTTCCTGTTGATGAGAACAAGCATGAATTTTTATCTTCTAGCTTAGGCAGTTCAACAGTTTTTCCAAGCCCTCTTGTTTGAAGTGGTCTACATTGAACTATATTAATTCTAAAGTTTCCTTGTTTATCAAAATTAGCTGTATACTCTATATCTACAGGATAATTATATTTTGATGATACAACTTTTAATATTTTCCTCATAGCTTCAGTAAATTTTGTACTTCTAAGCAGTCTCTCAAAATTAAGTACAAATGGTATGTTAGAAGTATCTATTCCTACCCTTTTAAATCTCTCCTCTGTTTCTTTATCTTTTGAACCAAATAAACTACTTTGTGTTTTTAAATTACTTTTAACTGCTTCATTTACTATTATTGTTTCTAATTCATTTTTATTTAAATTTAATACATCTACATAATGTTGTGAAAATCTTTGAGGATCTTTTTTTGTCATTGCAGGAAGTCTTGTTGGGTCGTCTAGTGCAACTATTCTAACATAATCATTATTAACCCTATCGACTGCTCTAGTTCCAAGACCAAATACTAATCTAAGCATACCCGCATCCATATCTATTTTTTTATTCCAAACATATAAGTTAGATGAATTTGCAACTCCAGCTATATGTGGGAAATAATATTCTCCATAATAATCACCAGATACCCTTTGAACCAATATAGCCATTTGTTCATCACGCTTATCTAATCCACGATTTTTTCTATAATTAAGTGCATCTTCATTCATTGTACTTGCATAAACCGTTCTTATCGCATCTTCAAATGCTTTTAATCTTTGCGATGGTGTTCCTTGATTTATACAAAAAACGCTATCATATTTACCAGCAAATGCATTTCCAAAGTTGTCTTCAAGTAATGAACTAGATCTTACGATTATTGGACATTGACCATAGTATTCTAGTAAATGCATAAATTGTTCTTCTATCATTTCTGAGAATTTTCCATTTTGCAATCCATCTTGAAGTTCTTTTGCATATTTAAAATATCCTTCATCAGTTTTTTGCTTCATTCTCAAATCCCACAATCCATTTTCAACTATGTATGAATAGAAAACATCTGTACCTACATAAAACGAATCGTGTGGCTCTAATATATCTTTAAAGTATTCTTTTGTCTCTTCTGATTTGCTTACAATAGCAGTTGCCATAAGCATCCCTATACTCTTTCCACCTATAAATCCAGTTCCTATTTCACGAGATGCTATTTGCACCATATCTGCAAGTGTAAAATATTGTTTGCACATTTCATTTATTTTGCTATCTTTTCCAACTAGTATATCGATTAAATTTTGTTTTATTCTTTCTTGGGTCGATTCATCTTGTGTAAGTGCTGCTTTTGCTTTATTAAAATTTATTCTCCAATAGCCAAGTCTTTTATTTCTCCAGTCAAAATGAGAAAATAATTTTGATGCTTCCCCGCTTGAAGTTATTGTTGTAATTTTATCTTCTTCGATTTTATGTGGGAAAAATAAAATAGGAGTATATCTGTTTTCAACTTTTAGAGGATGTATATATATACTTCCATCAACATTATATATATCCATTAAAATCTGTGTTGTTTCTCTTATTTTAGCAATAGTGTCATAAGTATATGAATTTCTTTTTATTGAAAAATATGCAGCTGCACCTACCTTATATAAATAAGGACATGTAACCTTAAAAAAGTTAGCTGTCATTAAATCAGAATACCACCCTCTTTGGATATATGTAAGACTATCAAATACGTATACTGAATTTTCACTTTGTGTTTTTATTATATTATGGACAGACATAGTAAAATCTTCAAAACCTTTTGCCAAATCTAGTTCAAATAAATTTACTTTACTTAAGTTATCTATTATCGAATTCACTTTTCTAAAATGAATATAGTTTACATTTTTTCCATCTTTTATAGATTTTCTTACAAAAGCATCTACAACATGTTTGTAATTATTTATATCCTCAACTTGCCACACAACATTATCCCCTGGGTACAATCCCCCCATAATATCATCAAAGCCTTTTATACCTGTACTAATTTTATCCATAAAAACATCTCCTCTGTCAGAATATTTCGTTATTTTTATTGTAACACAGGAGATATTTTTATAATCAATATAAATAAGTATTTATATATTAATATTATTTTTTCTAACTTTTTGCAAAAAAAAATACTCCAAAAGAGTCTAAAAACTACTTTTGGAGTATGATTTCGTAAATAAAGTTTATTATACTATATTAAAATGTTGCAGTGCATATTCAATTCCATCTTCATCTACATCTTTTGTAACAAAACGCACAATCTGTGCTAAGTCTTCTTTCCCATTTGCCATTAAGATTCCATTTGGACAGTATTCAAACATTGTAGTATCATTATAACTATCTCCAAAAGCATAGCTATCTTCTTTTTCTAAATTGAAATAATTTAATAAAAATTCCATACCACTTGCTTTTGAATGTCCTTTTGGAACTACTTCAAAAAGATTAGAACCTCTGTCTATATAATCAAGTCCTTCATTTTCAATATATTCAATTATATTTTCTCGTTTGTCTGGATTTTCTAATATGAAACAAAATTTATCAAAAGATAAATCCTCACTATTTAGGGGTTTTATTGGAAATCCTCTTTGTAAAAACTCTTGAATTTTAGCTTGTTTTTGCTTATCTTTTGTTTCTGTATCCATATAAATAGATTCTATTCCTTCTATTATCATTTCTGTTTCATTATCTTTTAAAACTTGAATAATCTCTTTATATTTATGCTTATCTATAGTTTTATGATATAAAACTTTGTTGTGAATTTCTATATAAGTTCCACATCCACAAATATATCCATCAAACTTCATATCTTGAAGTCTTGGCTCTATTAATGCTCTTGTTCTTCCTGTATTTATAATTGTTATATGTCCATTTTCTTGTGCTTTTTTAAGTGCAATTTTTGTACTTTCTGGTATCTCCCCACTTGTTTCTGAAATCAATGTTCCATCGATATCAAAAAACAATATTTTCTTATTGTTCATCTATTTCCTCCCCGAATATTTTACTCTGTCCCCTAAAATTATATCATCTATATCTTTTACTATTGACTCCCTTTCATATGGATTTAAAGAATCATTTTCATAAATTTTTTGGCGTAAATTTCTAAGCATATTGTTTTTATTTTTTAATTTTTTATTGTATTTGCTTTCTATCTCACTAAAACTTTTGTTCAATTTATTTATAAGAGATGCCATCTCATCTGAGCTTCCAACAATTCTATTTAGCAACATAAGATTTTGTGCTAAAAGTTCTGGAATATCGTCGTCATGGCTGTATCTAAGTTGATGGTCAATTTCTCCATATCCTTCTTCAAATATTGTTCTTACTTGTATTTCTATAGTTGAAGACTCATATCCCGAACCATATTTGATAAGATAATGAACTGATCTATATCCTGACACTCTAGATCTTACGGGTATAGATTTTTCCTCAAAAGTTGTTACATTATCTCCTTCTCTAATATTGGCTACTGTTTCTATTACATCCCATTTATTCGTTATAAATTGATGTATTTCTTCCCAATCGTCTTTGAAAATATGTATGGCACGTATACCCATTATATCTGTAATTTCATCCTTATAGTTTTGGATATTGAAATTAAAATTATCTCCGTATTTCTCCCTTCTATTAGGAGTTTTTCTAACTAGTTTTTGTAATAATCTTTTTGGGTCCTTTACCCTTGTTTTTACAGAATGGATTTTAGGATGTTGTCTCAAGACATTTGCAACATAGGTTAACCTAGCATCATAAATATCAATTGATTTTTTATAATCCTGTAATATGTTGTATAAGTCTACCCAATTTATACCTAAATCCTTTAGGTCTTGTGGCTCTAAATCATATATCTCTAAAAATTCATTTTTATCCATATATCCTATCCACCTCCTTAACTAGTATCACCATTTATAACGTTTCTGTCAAGTAAATAAATTTAGATAATTTTAATATTGTTTTTTGCTCTTTTCTCTGTACTTTGAAGGTATAATACCTGTAGATGCTTTAAACTGAGATGTAAATGAGCTTGCTTTTTTAAATCCAATTTTTTGTGCTATATCACTTAGAGAATAGTCTGTTGTTTCTAATAGAACTTTTGCCTTTGATATTCTTATTTTAATTAAGTAAGAATGTGGTGTCTCTCCTAATGCCTTTTTAAATGCAGAACCAAAATAATTTTTTGATAAACCTGCTAATTGTGCCATTTCTTCTATTTTTATTTCTCTATTATAGTTATGATTTATAAAATCCGCAACTAAATAAATTCCTTTTTGATAACTTTGTTTTTCCTTAAATAGATTGATATCTTGATTATAATTTGCATTAATTAATTCTCTACAGATAAGATTTGATATCATATCTAGTTTAACTAAGTCTTTTTTATCTCCTTTTTTAAATTCATCTTGGAATATATGCAGGTAAAACTTTAATTCCCTAGATAAATATATAGGATGATTAAATAAATTATCACTACATTTAAGTTCCTGCATTATGTTTTTTAGATAATCTGTATCTATTAGAATACTTGTATAGTCTATGTTAGAGAGATTATATTTTATACCGTGTTTTTGGTTGCTTTTAGCTGTGTATATATATCCTATTTCTCCAAAGAATATACTATCTTCATTTACTAGAAAAGGTATTGGGCTGTTTGGAATAAAAAATTCGTATTCATTATGACTATGTAATCTAGATTTTATACATTCATTATCTGAAGGAATAGATTTAGCTATAAATATATTTCTATTATAATAGATATCACAATTCTTATATAATTCCCTTGCTTTTTCATCATAGGAATTGACTATATTTATCATAATATTGCCTCCATTTTCATAATTTGCCCATACACTATAAAACTATACTTTATTCCGTACACTTTTCCTTAAACCAGTCCCAATCCATACCGTATTTACCTTCAAGTAGCCATTCAGGACATTGCTTGCCATTATAATCTTGATGCTTTTTTAAACCTAAGTCATTTTGATAATTTTTTAAAACTTTATATAGTTCTATAGCATTTAAATAAGCTTGCTGTTGTTTCATTGCATTTGTGTACATACATATTTCAATAGAAATTCCAGTTAAATTTCCTTCTTGTGTCCCTTGCGCGTATGCTTGCCAATTTAAAGGAATATTTTGTATTATTTTATCGTATCCTACAGTAATTGTCCACGATGCATTTCTATATTTTGAATAACTTGTTCCCGCATATAGGTCGCTATTTGCATTTTTTAATGACTCATACATCTGTTCTGCATCAACATCTATACATGCAGTTTGATGTATTACTACATCTGTAGGTTTTATTACCTGTGCTGATATACAAGATCCTTTTTCTAACAATTTATCTGATATTACTTCTGCTCTTCCTATTTTTGTTCCATTTATAAGTACATTATCACTTACATATGATTTTGATGAAGAACCATAACTTAAATTTAATTTACTTATTAATAGACAAATTAAAAATACTATCATTATAAGATAAAAAGTTATATTCTTGTTTTTCTTAAAAAAATCTATATCAATAGATTTTAATTGTCTTTTGCTCATACTAAAATCCCCCATATATTATATTGTATCTCAATTTACATTTTATTTCTCATATATACATAATATCGTGAAAAAATGTTTTTTTCATTTTAAATTCCTTAACTTTTCTTAATTTCAAAAAATAAAAGCCTCCTATTGGAGACCTTCATACTTATCCTCAAAAAATATATTTATTTTTTCTATTACATCACATAGAACTTCTTGTTCTTCATCATTATAAGAGTTTAATGTTGCTTGTACCATTTCTTTGTGAAAATCTGCATGTATTTTATAAGCATGCTTTCCCTTTTCAGTTAGACTTACTAACACAACTCTCCTATCTTCTTCCGTTCTCGATCTTTCAGCATAACCTTTTTTTATAAGTCTATTAATTGCAGATGTTAGCGTTCCAACTGTTATTCTTAAATCATGGGCAATTTCTCCCATAGTTCTGTTTCCTTGAGTTCCTATTGCATCGATTGTGTGTATCTCTGTTATAGATAAATCTTTTATCTCAGAACTTTTTAAAACCTTTTCTTCTATATGTAAAATATCATTAAATAATTGCACCAAAAGTGAATTTAATCGTTCCGCTCTCTTTTCCATTTTATTTTCTCTCCATATTTATTTTAATCTTAAATGTATTATAATAAATTTTAGAAATAATTTCAATTGATATTATACTTCATAAAAGTTACCCATTTGTCTAAATTTATTATATCTCTTTTGTAATAAATCTTGTTTTTTTATATCAATTAAATTATTTAAATCTGAATTTATGAGTCTTTTTATGTTGTCTGAAACTAAAGAAGGATTTGTATGTGCACCTTCTATTGGTTCATCTATTATATTATCTATTATTCCCAAACTAAGTAAGTCTAAAGCCGTTATTTTCATAACTTCTGCTGCTTCTTTACTTCTTGATGAATCTTTCCATAAAATTGTCGCAAATCCTTCTGGAGATAAAATAGAGTAAATCGAATTTTTAAGCATATACACCTTATCAGATACACTAAGTCCCAATGCCCCTCCACTGCCGCCTTCTCCTGTTATTATTGATATTATTGGTGTTTTTAGTCTACTCATTTCCATTAAATTCTGTGCAATTGCCTGACCTTGACCTCTTTCTTCTGCCCCAATACCACAATATGCACCTGGTGTATCGACAAAACATATTATAGGTCTATTAAATTTTTCAGCTTGTTTCATAAGTCTTAATGCTTTTCTATATCCTTCTGGATGAACCATTCCGAAATTTGTATCTATATTTTCTTTTACATTTTTACCTTTATTAACGCCTATTACTGTGACACTTATTTTATCTATTGATGCAATTCCACCTATTACTGCTTTGTCGTCTCTAAAATTTCTATCACCATGAAATTCAATAAAATCATCGAAAATATTTTCTATATAAAATCGTACGTTTGGTCTTTCTTTATTTCTTGCTATCTCTACAATATTCCATACTTCATTCTTTTTGTCCTTCAACATCTATCACCACCTTTAGATATTCTATTCTTTATATTCCATGTAATTTAAGCACTCTTGATAAATAATTTTTTAAATTTTTTCTATCTACAATGTCATCTACAAATCCCTTTTCTAGCATAAATTCTGCACTTTGAAAGTCTTCTGGTAATTTCTGATTTATTGTATTTTCAATTACCATACGCCCTGCAAATCCTAAAATTGCTCCTGGTTCAGAGATTATTATGTCTCCAAGCATTGCAAAACTAGCGGTTACCCCTCCTGTTGTTGGATTTGTTATTACACTTATATACAAAAGTCCTGCTTCATCATGTTTTGCTATTGCTGCAGATGTTTTTGCCATCTGCATAAGTGAAATTATTCCTTCTTGCATTCTAGCTCCTCCAGAAGCAGTAAATATAATAAGCGGAAGTTTATTTTGTGTTGAATATTCTATAATTCTTGTAATTCTTTCACCGACAGCACTTCCCATACTTCCCATCATAAAATTACTATCCATTATTGCAGTTGCTACTTTTTTTGAATTGATATTTCCAACCCCACAAACTACACCTTCATCTAAATCAGATTTTTGTTCAGCTTTTTTTAACTTTTCTTCATATCCTGGGAATTCTAATGGATTTGTAACTTTTATTTCTTGAAACATCTCAATAAAGCTATCTTTATCGAATATTTGATTTATCCTTTCTTTTGCCGATATATTGAAGTGGTAATTACAATTAGGACATACATAATCATCATTTTTTAGATCTTCTAAATAAATTATACTCTTACATTTTTTACAGTTTATCCATTTTCCATTTGGTATATTAGGTATAAATTCTTTATCTTTTAGTGGTTTGCTACTAACTGTTATATATTCTTGTTTTCTAAATAAATTTTTAAGCATTATTTCTCACCAACTTTTCTGCTATAAATGATGTATCATAATTTCCTTTTACAAAATCTCTATTATTTAATATACTGTATTGAAAATCTATATTTGTCTTTACTCCTCCTATTGCAAATTCTCCTAGTGCTCTTTTCATCTTTATTATTGCTTCATCTCTAGTAGCGCCATATGTTATCATCTTTCCTATCATTGAGTCGTAGTATGGAGGTATTTCATATCCAGAATAAATTGCACTGTCAACTCTAACCCCTGGGCCTGATGGTATATATAATTCTTTTATAAGTCCTGGAGATGGTCTAAAATTATTATCTGTGTCTTCGGCATTTATTCTGCATTCAATTGCATTTCCGCTTATACAAATATCATCTTGAATCAAATCTAATTTCTTTCCCGATGCTATTTTTAATTGTTCCTTAACTATATCTACCCCTGTAACCATTTCAGTTATAGGATGTTCAACCTGAATTCTAGTATTCATTTCCATAAAGTAAAAATTGCAATCTTTATCCACAAGAAATTCTATTGTCCCTGCATTTTTATAATTTACAGCCTTTGCTGCACATTTTGCAACCTCTCCCATTTTTTCTCTAAGTTTTGGATTTAAAAAAGTAGATGGTGCTTCTTCTAGCACTTTTTGATTATTTCTTTGAAGTGAACATTCTCTTTCGCCTAGATGAATTGTATTTCCATATTCATCAGCTAAAATTTGAAATTCTATATGTCTTGGTTTTTGTATAAATTTTTCTATATAAATTCTATCATCTGAAAAACATGCTTTTGATTCTAACTTTGCAGCGTTATAGTTGTGTTCAAATTCACCTTCTTCATTTACTATTCTAATTCCTTTTCCACCACCGCCAGCAGCTGCCTTTATCATTACTGGAAAACCAATTTCCTTTGCTATTTCAAGTGCTTGTGAAACTGAAGTTATTTCACCTTCATATCCAGGAACTACAGGTACATTTGCTTTTTTCATAACTTCTCTTGCTTTAGCCTTATTTCCCATAAGTTCTATAATCTTATAATCTGGTCCTATATATTTTATATTGCACTCTTCACACATCTTTGCAAATTTAGGATTTTCAGATAAAAAACCAAACCCTGGATGAATCCCTTCACACCCAGTAAGCACACATGCACTTAATATATTAGTCATATTCAAATAGCTATCTTTACTTTGCGGTCCCCCTACACAAACTGCTTCATCTGCCATCTGTGTATGAAGTGCATATTTATCAGCTTCTGAATAAATCGCAACTGTAGATATACCAAGTTCTCTACATGCACGTATTATTCTAACTGCTATTTCTCCTCTATTTGCTATTAAAATTTTCTTTAGCATCTTATCACCTACCCAATTGCAAACATTATTTCACCTTGGCAAACTACCTTTCCATCTACACTTGCATACCCAGTTCCAACTCCTATAGATCCTCTTAATTTTGTTATCTCAATTTCTAAATCTAATCTATCCCCAGGCATTACTTGTTGCTTCCATCTTACTTTGTCTGCTCCAACTAAAAAACCTATTTTCCCTTTGAATTCTTCTTTTGAAAGAATACAAATAGCACCCATTTGTGCCAAAGCTTCTAATATCAAAACTCCTGGCATTACTGGATAATCTGGAAAATGTCCGTTGAAAAATTCTTCATTTATAGATATATTTTTAAACCCTTTTGCTCTTTTTCCTTCTTCAACTTCTTCTACTCTGTCTATCATTAAAAATGGATATCTATGTGGTAAAATTTCTTTGATTTCTTTTGCTCCTAACATAATTTTCTCCTATAATTTTTTCACCTTAAATAATTCTTGTCCATATTGGACCATCTTGCCCTCTTGTGCCATAATCTCAACTATCTCACAATTAAATTCAGCATTTATTTCATTCATCAATTTCATTGCTTCGACTATGCAAACTATATCACCTTTGCTTACCTTGTCCCCTTTTTGAACAAAAGGCTCTACATCAGGTGATGATTTTGAATAAAATGTACCAACTATTGGCGATTTTATAAACTCTATATTTTCTTCTACTTTTGACTCATTTGTAATATTTTCATTTTCTTTAATATTTATTTTTGAAGAAATTGTATTGTTATGTTGTTTTTCTTCCTTATTTTCTATTGCTGAAACTTCATTTTGTATTTTATTAGATACATAATCTCTAGACATACTCTTGTCTATTTTTATATATCCATCTTCATTCTCCAATTCAAAATAAGCTAATTTTGAATCGTCTAAAATAGAAATTAATTCTTTTACTTCATTAAAATTCATAGCGTCCTCCGATTAATCCCACTTTTTAAATAATAGACATGCATTATGTCCTCCAAATCCAAGTGAATTGTTAAGAGCATATTTTAAATCTGCACATCTTCCTTTGTTTGGAACATAATCCAAATCTAATTCTTCTTCACTTTCTGTATAACCTATTGTTGGAGGTATAAAACCTTCATTTAATGCTCTTACACATATTATTGATTCAACCGCTCCCGCTGCACCTAATAAATGACCTATCATTGATTTTGTCGATGATATTGGTATATTTTTCGCATCTTCTCCGAAAGCATTTTTTATAGCTCTAGTTTCATATAAATCATTGTAGTAAGTAGATGTCCCATGTGCATTTATGTATGAAACATCGTTCATTTTTACATTTGCTTCTTTGACTGCATTTTTCATCGCATTTGCTGCAGCTACTCCTTCTGGTGATGGAGAAGTTATATGATATGCATCACATGTTGAGCCATATCCAACGATTTCTGCAAGTATATTTGCTCCTCTTTTTTTAGCATGTTCTAAACTTTCGATTACTAATATTCCAGCACCTTCTCCCATTACAAATCCGCCTCTATCTTTGTCAAATGGAATTGATGCTTTAGTTTTATTTTTGCTAGTTGATAATGCCCTCATATTTGTAAAACCAGCAATTGCAATCGGTGTTATTGATGATTCACAACCACCAGTTATAGCTATATCAGCATAACCATCTTTTATATGTCTGTATGCATCTCCTATACTATTAGTTCCCGTTGCACAAGCTGTTACTACTGATGTACACATTCCTCTAGCCCCAAATTTAATTGCGATGTTTGCTGCTGCTGCATTTATTATAGTCATTGGTATATACATTGGTGATATTCGTTTTATCCCCTTAGTATGTAGCGTTTTGAATTCTTTTTCATTAGTATTAAATCCACCAATACCTGAACCTACTATAACTGCAAATCTGTCTTTATCTATTTGATTTAAATCTAATTTTGCATTTTCAACTGCCTCCATACTTGCAATCAGTGCGTATTGAGTAAATTTATCTAATCTTCTACATTCTTTTTTATCTAAAAATTTTTCTATGTCTAAGTTCTTTACTTCTCCCGCAAATTTCACATCTAATCCTTCTGTATCGATTGATTTTATTGTATCTATTCCTAATTTTCCAGATTTGGCATTTTCCCAAAACTCAGCCTCTGTATTTCCAATTGGAGTTACAGCCCCCATTCCTGTTATAACTACTCTATTTTTCATTTAATCCTCCTGTTTTTCGAATTACATAGCCATTCCACCATCTACGTGAATTACTTGGCCTGTTATATAATTTGAATTTTCACTGCCTAAAAATAATGCCACATTTGCTATATCTTCAACATTTCCAAATTTATTTAATGGTATTTGTGATAATATTTTTTTCTTTTGATCATCACTCAAAATCTTGGTCATATCTGTATCTATAAATCCTGGGGCTATTGCATTAACTGTGATATTTCTGCTTCCTATTTCTTTTGCAAGTGATTTTGTCATCCCGATTAATCCAGCCTTTGATGCACAATAATTAACTTGTCCTGGATTTCCAACCACACCTACTACAGATGCCATATTTACTATTTTTCCGTATTTTTGCTTTAACATTATCGGAGTCACTGCTTTTAAACAGTTGAAAGCCCCTTTTAAATTTGTTTTTATTACGCTATCAAAATCTTCTTCTTTCATTCTTATAATAAGATTGTCTTTTGTTATTCCAGCATTGTTTACTAATATATCAACTCTTCCAAATTCTTTTTTTGCTTCTTTTATAAGATTTTCTGCTTGTTCTAATTCGCTTACATCTGCTTTTACTACTAATACTTGAGAACCTAAATCTTCTAATTCTTGTTTAACTTTTAATGCCTCTTCCTCATTATTTCTATAATTAATAACTACATTTGCCCCTTCTTTTGCAAATTTTGTAGCTATACATTTTCCTATTCCTCTTGATGCACCTGTTATTACAGCACATTTTCCCTTTAACATAAAATCCTCCATTTCAGCTTTTATAAGTTTTATAAAGCCTGTTTAATGTATAATTTCTTTATAATTCCAAACTTGATATTGTGCTTTCTAATGAATCAATATCACAAACGTTATATATTTTTACTGATTTATCTATTTTTTTTACAAATCCACTTAATGCTTTTCCTGGACCAACTTCTATAAAAGTGTCAACACCTTTGTTTATTAAATCTCTTATGCTCTTTTCGAATAAAACTGGTGACATTATTTGTTGTCTAAGTAACTCTTTTATATCATCATCTTTTTTATAGGGGGCACCTTTTACATTTGAATATACAACCTTTTTAAAATCATTTATCTCTGCTTTTTTCACTTCTTCATAAAATTTATAACTTGCATCTTTGTACATCGAACAGTGAAACGGACCACTTACCTTTAATGGAAGTGCCCTTCCACCAAGTTCTTTTGCTATTTTAACACTCGCTTCTAAAGCTTTTACTTCTCCTGAAATTACTGTTTGACCAGGACAATTATAATTTGCACCTTCGACTAATCCAAATTCACTTGATCTTTTTATCAATTCTTCAACCTTTTCTGGACTTAATTTTAAAACTGCCATCATACTTCCTTCTTCTGGGCTTATAGCACTATCCATTATCTCAGCTCTCTTTTTGATTAGTTTAATTCCATCTTCAAAACTTATCACACCAGAATCAACAAGTGCACCATATTCACCTAATGAAAGTCCCAAGGTATACTTAGCAGAAATTCCTCTAAGCTCTACAGCCTTAGCACATGCAAGCGATGTGAGTAGGATTGCTGGTTGTGAATATTTAGTTCTTTTTAAATCATCTTCATTACCATTAAAAATCATCTCTTTCATAGGCATATTTAAAATCTCATCACCCATATCGAATATTTCTTTACATTCATCTATATTGTCATATAAACTTTTTCCCATGCCTACATATTGTGAACCTTGCCCTGGAAAAAGAAATGCTATATTCTCATTCATAATCTCCTCCATATAAAACTTGTGTAATTTATTTATGCATTGAATTTAAAACTTATATTATTTGTCTATTTATAATTTATACATTTATCAAACTCAGTCATTAGCTCTTCTATTATTTCCTTGCAACTTTGCTCCTTTTTCACAAGTCCCGCTATTTGACCTGCCATAACACTTCCATTTTCTGTGTCCCCTTCTATAACTGCTTTTCTTAAAGCACCTCTAGTTAAAGATTCTAGTTTTTCAGAATTCGAATTACTTTTTTCTATTTTTATATACTCTCTAGTTAGTTTATTTCTAAGAACTCTTACTGGATGAGAAGTTGAAGTCCCTGTAACTTCTGTTTCTATATCTTTAGCTTTTAATACTTTTTCTTTATAGTTTTTATGTACATTACATTCATTTGAAACTAAAAAGCGAGTTCCCATTTGGACACCGACAGCTCCCAACATAAATGATGCTGCTATTCCCCTTCCGTCTCCAATTCCCCCAGCTGCTATAACTGGAATATTCACTGCATCTACAACTTGTGGAACTAAACTCATTGTAGTCGTTTGGCCTATATGTCCGCCAGACTCCATTCCCTCAGCTATCACGGCATCTGCACCGAACTTCTCCATTCTTTTTGCAATCGCTACTGATGGAACTACTGGAATAACCTTAATTCCGTGACTTTTCCACATTTCTATATATTTACCTGGACTTCCTGCACCCGTTGTAACTACAGGAACTTTTTCATCACATACTAAGTGTGCTATCTCATCTGCATTATCTTGCATAAGCATTACATTTACACCAAATGGTTTATCTGTTAGCTCCTTTGCTTTTCTAATTTGGGCTCTTACAACTTCTGTTGGTCCAACACCACTTATTATCCCAAGGCCACCTGCCTCACTAACTCCAACAGCAAGAGATGCATCTGCAATCCATGCCATACCTCCTTGTATTATTGGATATTTTATATTCAATAATTCTGTTATCACATTACAATTCATAACCTCGTTAAATCCTCTCTTAATATATTTTAATAAATCTAACTAAATAGCTAGTTAGATTTATTTGGATTTATTAAATTTTCACTTTGCAATAATCCTACTTAACTGCAACTTTTCCCTCTATGTATGCAACCAAATCTTGAACTGATTTTAGATTTTCAGCATCTTCTATTTCAATATCGAATTCTTCCTCTATCTCAGTAACTAATTCAAAAACATCTAGTGAATCTATTTCTAAAGATTCAAAAGTACTTTCCAATTTTATATCGTCCTTTTCTAAAGATAAGCTTTCTACCATCATTTCTTGTATTTTTTCGAACATAATTTTTCCTCCTAATTTTGGTCTTAATTTTTTGTTTTTTAATTTTAATCTTAGTAAATCTTTTATTCCCTTATTTTTTTATAATTTATTAAATTAATTTTGAGTATTATCCCAAATTAATTATTTTGCCATTTTATTAAGCAGGCTCCAGACGTAAGCCCTGCTCCAAATCCAACTGCAATTAATTTATCTCCTTTTTTAAGCAAATTCTTTTCACTCATTTCGCTTATTGCAATTGGTATTGATGCTGCTGAAGTATTTCCATATTCATCTATATTTATATAGAATTTATCCACAGGAATTTCTAACTTCTTGGCAGCAAATTGAATAATTCTTTCATTCGCCTGGTGCGGTATTATATAAGCTATATCTTCTAGACTTAAATCATTATCTTTTAAAATTTGCTTTATTAGACTTACTATCTCAACTGTTGCAAATTTAAAAATCTCACTTCCATTCATATTTAAGTATGGATTCATTCTTATTTTCTCATCGATATATGGGTTTGTTAAATCCTTAGCGCCAATAGTGAGATTTTCCCACTTTATTCCCTTTGATTTACATATGACATCTAAAATTCCTTCATTTTCACTAAGTGATAAAATCACAGCCCCAGCACCATCTCCAAATAAAACACATGTTGATCTATCATTCCAGTCAATTGATTTTGATAAAGTTTCAGCACCGATTACTAAAGCCTTTTTTATATCATTTGAAACCATTATAGATTTTGCAACATTAATTCCATATATAAATCCAGAACATGCAGCACCTAAATCAAATGCAAATGCATTTTTTGCTCCTATATTTTTCTGAACTATACAGGCTGTAGCAGGTGTATACATATCTGGTGTGCATGTGGCAACGATTATTAAATCTATGTCACACGCATCTATATTCGAATCATGAATTGCATTTAAAGCTGCTTTTGATGCTATATCTGATGTATTTTCATTTGTAGTAATATGCCTTTGTTTTATACCAGTTCTTGAAACTATCCATTCATCACTCGTTTCTACAATCTGACTTAACATATTGTTAGTAACTATTTTTGATGGAATATATTTTCCAACACCAGCTATAACTACATTGTTCATCTATTACCCCCTCTTTTTAATTACAAAATATTTGTTTTTATAATTATTTTTATATTAAATATTTTGATTATCAAAATTTATCATGAACAAAATATATTACATTCAAATAAAAAAGTCAACTATATTTTTTATAGTCATAACTTTCAAAGAATATAAAAATATTGAAAACACTAATTTTGAAAAACTTATGTTTTTTTAAAAAACATTATAATTTACCTATTAAAAATATTTTTCTTTATTTAGATAATTTTTTATAGTATAATGAGCTCAATCTTAGTAAACCTTTTATATCCTATAGGGAGGAAACTTATGAAACCATTAATAATTGGAGATTTAATTATAAAAACACCTGTAATTCAAGGTGGAATGGGAATTGGAATATCCAGAGAAAATCTTGCATCAGCTGTTAGTAATGCTGGAGGACTTGGAGTAATTTCAGGTATAAATATAGGATATGATGAAGAAGGATTTAATAAAGATCCACTTTCTACAAATCTAAAATCATTAAAAAAACATATACAAAAAGCAAAAGAATTATCAAATAACAAACCTCTAGGTATAAATCTTATGGTAGCTATGAATTTTTATGAAGAACATGTAAAAACTGCTATCGAAGCCGGAATTGATATTATAATATCAGGTGCTGGACTTCCTATAAAATTACCGAAATTTATAGGAAATTCAAACGTTAAAATTGCACCAATAGTATCTTCTGCTAAGGCATGCAAATTATTACTTAAAATGTGGGATAAAAAATATAATAAAACCGCTGATATGATAGTAGTTGAAGGACCAAAAGCTGGTGGTCATCTAGGATTTCATAAAGATGATTTAAAAGATATAGATTCTATAGATTATGATGGAGAATTTATGAGAATATTAGAAATCACAAAAGAATATGGCCAAAAATACGACAAAGAAATACCAGTAATAGCCGCTGGTGGTATTTCAACAAGCTCTGATGTGAAAAAATATATAAATATGGGAGCTGCAGGAGTACAAGTCGGAACTTTATTTGTAGCAACAGAAGAATGTGATGCAAATATAACCTTCAAAAATACATATATCAAATGCAAAAAAGAAGATATAAAAATCGTTAAGAGTCCAGTTGGTCTTCCCGGAAGAGCTATTTACAATAAATTTTTAGAAAAACTTGAATCAAATAAACCTAAAATAAAAAAATGCTATAACTGTATGGAAACATGTAATCCTTCATCTACACCTTACTGTATATCCCAAGCACTTATAAACGCGGTAAATGGTGATATAGATAATGCCCTTTTATTCTGTGGTGCTGAGGCTTATAAAATAAATAAAATTAAAACTGTAAAAAAAGTTATAGATGAATTAATATCAGAAATTTAATCACTTAAAAGGGCAATGCTAATTAATAGCACTGCCCTTTTTTAATAATTATTTAATTTATATTAATCTTACCCAATACCGCCTAACATTATTCCGACTACAAATACAAATATAGATATAAATACATAAACGTATTTAGCTGTTGGTTTAAACCAAGAACCTAATGTTTTGCTTGAACCTGTTTCTATTTCTGCTTTTGCCTTATCCACTCCGATTACCCAGAAGAACATAACACCAGCGATAAATGCTCCAAGCGGTGCTATATATATAGATGAGAAATCTAATAATGTTCCTAAAACATTTCCGTCTTCTACAAATAATCCTATAGCAAATGCTACTATACATACACCTATTACAGCTATTTTTCTATCTATATGTAAATTATTTTGTATAGCTTCAATTGGTACTTCTAATAAACATACAAGTGTAGTTATAGATGCACATATTAATGATATAAAGAATAATATCGCAAATACTCTACCAAAAGGCATTACTTTAAATACTGATGGTAATGTTATAAATAATAGTGGTGGTCCTGATGCTGGATCTAGACCGAATGCGAATACTGAGGGTATTATAACAAGTGCTGCTGTTAAAGCCGCAATTGTATCAAATAATACTGTTTTTCTCGCTCCATCTATTACATCATTATCTTTTCTCAAGTAACTTCCATATACAAGCATACCAGAACCTGAAAGCGATAATGAAAAGAATGCTTGTCCTAATGCATATATCCAAGTTTTTGGTTGAGATAAAAATTCCCATTTTGGTATACATAGATATTTAAATCCATCTATAGCTCCGTCTAATGTACATACTCTACCTAAAAGTATTAAAAATAAAACATAAAATGCTGGCATCATTACTTTGTTTATCTTTTCAATTCCTGAAGATATACCAAATAATGATACTATTAATACTATAGCCAAAGCTAGAAAATGCCATGGTACACTCCCAAATGAGCCTGCTATTTGTCCAAAATATACACCAGAATCTGTTGCTGTTAATGCACTTCCTGTTATATATCCAACTAAGAATCGTATAAACCATCCTACTACAATTGCATATCCAATTGCTATTATAAATGTCCCTACTACAGGAATTACTCCTAATACTTTTCCACCTTTTTTACCTTTAGTTTGTAATGCTTTATCAAATGCGCCCATAGGACCTGATTGCATCATTCTACCAAATGCAAATTCCCCCATTAGTCCTGTAGAACCTAAAAGTACGATAAAGATTAAATAAGGTATTAAAAATGCTGCCCCACCATATTGACCTATTCTATAAGGAAATAGCCATATATTTCCCATTCCAACCGCAGAACCTACACATGATAGAATAAATCCTAGATTAGAAGTAAAACTGTCTCTTTTATTTAAACTTTGTTCCATATTACTTATGATTTAGATTAGAATCTAAAGTCACGTTCCCCCTCTTCTATTTTTGCTAATCTTTCTCCAACGATTTCTCTAGTTCTATCTCTTGGTATCTTCTTAACTTCTTTTTCTATTAACTCTTCTCCAACTTTTGTTGTATCCTCACTTGCATAATCTTCAAGATATTCTTTTAATGTCATTAAAGCATTCGGTTGGCAACAGTTGGCAATTTGTCCACTCTTACATAGTGACATAAATCTATCTCCTGTTCTACCTTCTCTATAACATGCAGTACAGAAACTTGGTATATATCCCATTTTTAATAACCAATTTACAACCTCATCTAAAGTTCTATCATCATCTACATCAAATTGGGCACTAGTTACTTCTTCTTTTACACCTAATTCTCTATCTGCATATCCACCAACACTTGTTGAAGATGCTCCACTTATTTGTGATATTCCTAAGTGTAATACTTTTTCCCTAGTTTTTTGAGATTCTCTAGTAGATACTATCATTCCTGTGTAAGGAACTGCTAAACGTATTATTGCAACGATTTTTTGGAATATTTCATCTGATAGTGCTTCAGGGAAGTCAGCTGGGTCTATATCATCTGCTGGTCTAAGTCTTGGAACTGATATTGTATGAGGTCCAACACCAAATCTTGCTTCTAAGTGTTCTGCATGCATTAATATTCCAACTAATTCATATTTATATGTACTAAGTCCATATAATACACCTAAGCCTACGTCATCGATTCCGCCTTCCATTGCTCTATCCATTGCCTCTGTATGATATGCATAGTCATGTTTAGGCCCTGTTGGATGAAGTTTTTCATATGAATCTTTGTTATAAGTTTCTTGGAATAATATATATGTACCTATGCCAGCTTCTTTTAATTTTCTATAATTTTCAACTGTTGTTGCAGCTATATTTACGTTTACCCTACGAATTGCCCCATTTTTATGTTTTATACTATATATAGTATTTATACATTCTAATATATATTCTATTGGATTGTTTACTGGGTCTTCACCTGCTTCTAGTGCAAGTCTTTTATGCCCCATATCTTGAAGTGCTATAACTTCTCTCCTGATTTCATCTTGTGTTAATTTTTTTCTTGCTATAGTTTTATTTTTAGCATGATATGGACAATATACACATCCATTTACGCAGTAATTTGAAAGGTAAAGTGGAGCAAACATCACTATACGATTTCCATAGAATCTCTTTTTAAGATCTTCTGCTAATTTAAACATTCTATCTGTTAATTCTTCATCATCACACTCTAAAAGCACTGCCGCTTCTCTGTGAGTTAATCCCTTTGCTCTATTAGCCTTATCTAATATTCCTTCTATTAATTCTTTATTCCCCTTGTTTTTTTGAGCATACTCTAATGACTCTAAAATTTCCTCATGATTTATAAACTCTTCTGCCTTACATGATTTTGGATTGTATCCCATTTTTCTTTCCCCCAATTTGTTCAATTTTTTAGACTGAATAAACGGTAAAATGATTTGAATTTTTAAATGAATATAATTTCCTATGTGCTATAAAAAATACCTCTGTATATACAAAGGCATGCTACTATACTTTTTGCATATCACCATCTTTTTACCTAAGAATGTTCTCTTGCAATCAGATTGATACAATTTAAATTCTCTTTCCCGTTAGTAAGTACTTTTGGGTCAGTCATAATTAAATGGTAGCACCATTGTCATATTATGGCAATATTTTCATTGATTTATTTAAAATTTAGCATAGTTTTTAAAATTTTTCTAAATTTTTATTCAAATACTATTTTGTTGTATATTTTTTATTATAAGTGTTAGAATTATTTATAATTCACAGAAAAAATTTTCTTATTAAATAGTTCATATTAATTTGTATAATAAATAGGAGGATATTTGTTTGTTAACAAGAAACAACTATATTAATAATTTATAATAGGAGATGAAATAATGAATAGTACGACAAAGAATTTGACACTTGCATCTATACTTACTTCATTATGCGTAGTAATTACTATTTTTGCATTGTCAACAGGTATTGGATACGGGATTTATCTTGATTTTGCTATACCTATATTTTTTGCTATAGTTTATTTAAAATGTGGCGGTAAATACAGCATACTTAGTGGAATAGTTTCTGTATCACTTGTATTTATGGTAGTTGGAGATCTTGCTGGTGCCTTATTTATGAGCCAAAGTTTTTTACTTGGGATAGTATGTGCTTATTTTATGAATAAAGATAGTATTTTAATGGAAGATATATTCTTTTCTTCAATATTTAGCACAATTCTTATAATGGTAATCGATATCTATACAAAGGCTCTAAGTGGTGCTAGTATAATTACTGAATTCCAAGAAATGATTACTTGGTTTCCATATAAACAATATGCCAACTTCGCTTTTTATTGCTTAATAGCCTTTTATTGCTCTGGAATATGCTTTAGTATATACTACTTATCACTATTTTTAGGTAAAAAATTAAGGATTTTAACTCCAAATGCAGAAAAAAAATATTATATATTTAGAAATTTAAAATTGTTCAATAGATTTTTATGCTTTAAAAGAACTACATTTTATTCATGTTGTCTTTATATAATATTTATAGAAATGTTGAATATTTTTAATTTCGAAATAAAATTTATCTATCTTCGAGTTATTTTAATATCAGTTCAATACATAGCTTATTATTACGTAATTAGAGATTCGTTGATTATTATAAAGGATTTTGTAATTACTCGTACTAAAAATGTTCTATACATAAGACTGTTTATGTGGGTATGTTTACTGTTATTTTTCGTAGCTTTTAGAATTCAAGCTTTTATTTTAGCAATTATATCTTGTTTTATTGATTTAAAAAATAGTATTAGAACTCACCAAAAGAAAATTGTAGATTTATTTTATGAGAAAAAAGTTGATCTTAGAGCTAGACCTCAATAGATATATTAAAAGAGAGTATTACAAAATATTTAACCTTATTTTGTACACTCTCTTTTATATATCTTATAAGCATTATAATCACATTAATATACTTATATTTTTGATAAAAATTTATAATTTTACATATTTATTTTATTTCCATTCCAATCAAAATACTCAAAACCTAAATCTTTATAATTATATTTACTTAAATCAATAATTGTCATATCTGGCTCATTTAATGTAGTTTCTTTAGTTTCAACTACCTTTTTATCTAAATATACATTTGATTTTATACATGTTATTCCATTAGATAATGTCACTAATGCCTTTTTATCTAGATTTTTCCCATAATCTATCACAAAACTTCCACCCATTATATCATAGTCATTATGTCTTATATACATTTTCCCAAATTCAATATATAGCGGTTTTAATTTATCTTTGTCTTTTTCAAATACACATACGCCACTTTTTCCCTCGGTAGTATGGTCTACAAATCCCACAACTATATTATTTTCTATTGATTTTATATTAAACACATATATATTTTGTACTTCACCTGTAGATTTAAAGTTTGCTATACTCTCCCTTATATAAAATAAATTTTTATCATACATATAATCTATTTCGCTGTCTTGTGCTGTATAATCTACACTCATTTGTCCTAATGAAAGTGGGTCTTCGTCATATATTTGACTTGCAGTTGGATTTGATATAAAAAATACTGCCCAAAATACAAAGCCTATTAAAATTATTTTCGGCATTTTATATACCATCTTTTTATATTTCAATATATTCTCAATTCTTTTCTTCGCATGATTTTCACCAAAAGCCAAAGGGCAAACTAAATCTAAACTAGATGTTCTCGCAAATTCTAATAATGAATTGCTGTATTCTATTTTTATATCGTATTTAAAATCTTTCATAACTCTTTCATCACAAGACATCTCCATATCTTGTGTCATAAGTTCAAATGCTTTCCATACAATTGGATTAAACCAATGTATTATCACAGCTATGAAATAAATTTGTTTTATTATATAGTCGCATCTTTTTATATGTACTTCTTCATGATATATTAAGTACTGTTGTTCACTTTCTCTAATTCCAAGCGGTAGATATATTTTGGGTCTTATTATTCCAAATACAAATGGCGACTCTATCTTATCCGTTTCATATACATTATCTCTTATAAGAGTTGCTGTTGATATTTTTCTTTTCATTTTTATATAAGATATTATTGTGTGTAGACTTAAAATTATTATTCCTATAACCCATAGTATTATAGCTATCCACAAAATATATTCTATTTTATTTCTGCTTAAATCAAATGCTTCTATATTTAAATTATTAGATATATACTCCCTTGTCTTATCATTGCCTATATTTTTAATTATATCTGTGTTTATTGGCTTATTAAAAATTTTAAATGTAAATAAAGACGGATGAATATTTAAATTTATAGGTATAATCAATCTTATAAATAATGCTGCCCATAATATATATGAAT
>SKEA01000891.1_pt1 | contig 24054 bp, 20 predicted proteins | sample 4826601 | NCBI WGS metagenome assembly SKEA01 (sample SAMN11008821, study PRJNA524170) | human gut metagenome | biome: Human fecal sample; material: Feces; isolation source: fecal sample from pouch patient p13, p53 | host: Homo sapiens | place: Israel: Tel-Aviv | collected 2016-07-06 | reverse complement strand
GCATTAAAATAATGTGAAGACTCATAAAGAGGAAACTTTACAGTTTTTAAAATCAAAAAAAAAAAATTTCATTGATTTGCTTATTTCCTTGGCAGGAATTATTGCACACATAAAAACAATCTGGTTCTCATTTTTTTGTTTGCCTTTCATTATGTATCCAGGCGCTTTGCCGTAATGACGCTGCTGACGATTGCTGTGCAGAGCCTGATGCTATCTTTGATACCTGTGCAGCGTGAGCTGCTCCTGCAGGATCCGCTGGTTGCTGTCATTGTGGGCTCTGTCTTATGTGCGATTGGTACAGTGATGATCTTTAATGGAAAGGGAAGCGGAGGAGGCATTGACGTGATTGGTATTTATCTTTCCCAGAGCAACAAGGGAAGCGTTGGCAGTATTTATATGTTGGTGAATACATCCGTCTATCTGCTCTGTTTACTATTTTATGATTTCCAAACAGCTGTGTATTCTATGATCCACTCTACACTGCTGTCGTTTGCCGTGGATCGTATCCATAAAAGAAATATTGAGGTTGAGCTGATGATTTTTACAGAGAACAGTGCTCTTTTGCGTCAGCGTCTGCTTGCTTACAGTGAGCGCGGAATCACCTGCTGGAACGGCTTTGGTGCATATACAAAGGCCGAGAAGGAAATCCTTCTCAGTGTCGTGACAAGGGATCAGATGCAGAATATGGTGAAGCTGATTCAGACAACAGATCCGGAAGCGTTTGTAATCGTCAGCTCACAAATTCAGGTATATGGAAACTTTCGGAAACAGATTGTATAAAAAGGAGGAAGTATGGAGCATATAAAAGAAATACAAAGCTTTATGCGGCTTGCGGAGGCGCAACTGCACGAGGCGGTGAAAGCATATGATATGAAGCAGCTGGAAATGGCTGGAAATCTCATTCAGGAAGCGGATCAGAAAGGCTGTCGTATTCATGTGACGGGAATCGGAAAGCCTGCGCATCTTGCAGGCTATGCTGCATCTCTGCTCTCGTCAACCGGCACACCGGCTTATTTTCTGGATGGTACAGAGGCGGTTCATGGAAGTGCCGGTCAGGTGGCCGAGCAGGATGTGGTCATCGTCATCAGCAATTCCGGGAATACTGCGGAACTGAAGCAGACGGTAACGACGCTGAAGCAAAATCGTGCCGTAATCATTGCAGTCTGTGGAAATACTGATTCCTGGCTGTATGCAAACAGTGATGCACAGCTGTATGCTCATGTGGAGCAGGAAGGCGATCGTCTTAATAAACCGCCGAGAGCCAGTATTTTGGTAGAGCTGCTTGTGCTGCAGAGTCTCAGCGTTCTGCTGCAATATCGTAAAAATATCACCGGAAAGGATTATTTAAAATGGCATCCGGGAGGAAGTCTTGGTGAACGCACACGAAGGGAGGAACAGCAATGACAGTTAAAGGATTGATAACTGCAATGGTCACACCGATGAGAAATGGCAGTATTGATGAGGAAGCGGTACGCGGGCTGGTGGAACGTCTCATTCAAAAGGGGGTTAATGGAATATTTATATTGGGAACAAACGGTGAATTTCATGTTTTAAGCAGAGAAGAGAAAGTAAAGCTAGCCGCAATGGTGGTAGAATATGCTGATTGCAGAGTTCCTGTGTATGCAGGAAGCGGCGGCAATTCCACACAGGAGGTTATCGAGCTATCGCAGGCTTTGCAACAGACGGGTATTACTGCACTCAGTGTAATTACACCGTTTCTTGTACCGCTGAGCCAGCAGGAGCTATTACAGCATTATGAAGCGGTCGCAGATGCTGTTAACATACCGATTATACTTTATAATATTCCTAAAAATACAGGAAACAATATTGAACCGCAAACCGCAGCAGCACTTGCGTGTCATGATAATATTGTCGGAATTAAGGACAGCAGTGGTAATATCGAACAGATTAAACAGTATATAGAGCTTACAAGGGAGATGGAATTTGCCGTCCTCAGTGGGAGTGATTCCCTGATACTAAAGGCATTGAAGCTGGGGGCAAAGGGGGCAGTGGCGGCTACCAGTAATCTGCTAACCGATATTGATGTGGCTATCATTAGATATTTTGAACAAGGAAAGCTGGCAGAGGCACAGATGATGCAGGAAAAGATCGAGCCTTTGCGTAAGGTGTTGAAGCTGGGGAGTATACCGTCGGTATTAAAGGCTACTATGAATATGGCTGGAATAGCGGCTGGAGAATGCAGAAAACCAATCATTATGCCGAATGAGGCTGTATTGGCTGAAATTCGGGAAATGCTGCAGTACTATGTGCAGGAAGGAGAGATGTAATATGTTTAAAGCAGATATAGTGAACCGTATGGAGGCATGCGGTGCTATGGCAATCGTTCGTACAGAGAGTATTGAACGGGGAAAGGAAATTGCAAGAGGCTGTTTGCAGGGTGGTGTTGATGTGATGGAAATCAGCTATACACTCCCCAATGCAGGAGATGTCATTGCGGCACTGAATCATGAATTTGGAAAGACTATGCTAGTCGGAGCCGGAACAATACTGGATGCGGAAACCTGCCGTATGGCAATTCTGGCAGGAGCGAAATTCGTCATTGCTCCGAATTTCAGCAGAGAGGTCGCGCGTATGTGCAATCGCTATCAGATACCATACGCACCAGGCTGTACGACCATTACAGAGATGCTGGAGGCGTTAGAGGTTGGTGCCTCCTATATCAAGGCCTTTCCGATTTCCAATTTCTATGGGCCGCAGCTTGCGAAAATCATTCAAACACCGATTCCGGAAATGCCGTTAATGGCAAGTGGCGGTGCAAGTCTTGATAATTTAGAGGAGTGGCTGGAAAACGGGATTTCCTGTGTAGGCTTCGGTGGCTTGCTTACAAATGGGACACAAGCGGAAATCGCGAATAATGCAGCGGAAATACGCCGCATTATTGATATTTATAGAAAATGAAAACAGGGTGCAGAGATGCATCCTGTTTTCCATGTAGTACCTGCGTTTGATTATGCTGCATTGATTTTAAAAAATATGCTGCCTATACGGTATTAAGGTTAAGAATCAAGCAGAAGCGGTCTGCAGTACCTGCAATAAGGAAACATTTATCATGTGTTGGTAGTAATAAAAAACGTATTTAAAACGTGATGATACGAACAGAAATAGAAGATAAAAGGCTGACTTTTCAGGATCAGCCTTTTACTGGTGCTTATCAGGAATCGCCTTAGAATGATCTATGATAGTTGATATCGAAACATTAAGTGCATTGCGATATGAGATGATTATGATGGCTTTGCCTGGTATCAATCAATGCCTGTCCTACATTCCTCCTGTTCACAACCATTGATAAGATCAACAAAAATTTCAGAAAGTCGTGCAATTTCACTGGATGGAATGCTGATACCGAATACATCATTCACCAGCTCCATGTTGCGGTCAATGGAAGTATAAACCTCACGGCTTGTGGAAATGATACTGTTTGTATTTTTATAGATCAACGGTTCTCTACGAATTACACGCTCAATCATAAACGCACTGTGGAAAATAAAACGGATGGATATTTCATCAGTATAATTTAGTCCGAGATCCTCATAAATTTTCATCAATACTCGAAACAATGCCATTGTAGCTTTCTTCGGATTCAGGAATACAAGAGATTCTGATAGAATTTTGTCCGCTACATCATCCAGCGTTTTCTGTATCTCAATACCATAGCCTGTCGAATCGCTCTGCGGTATCTGCAGGGCGGTTCCATAGTCATAATTCCGTATATCCTCCAGCTGTATAGATGGATTGTTCACCATATTCATCACCTGAATCAGAAGCGGCAGTGAGGTTGGGGAAAGCGTTACCGTTTCGATATCTGTACTGCTGCGAATTTCGGAATCAAAATCAAGCAGAGGATTAAAATCGGTAATGATGACAACACCGCTTCCCTCATCAATTTCCCTTACCTTATCCACAACGGTACTGAGAAAGGCTGTCAGATTTCTTGTGGATGCTGTACCAGTTTCATCAATGTACCGGCATTTCACCTGATACTTCATAGTATTTACATGGGTGGCATATTTTTCAGCAATTCCCTCACCCTGACAGGCAACCAAAACAGCGATGCTGCCCTTTATGTGATGCTCTCTGGAATACAACAGATAACAATACATGAACAACTGCTCCATATCCGGAAGCTTTCTATCACAGGTTTGTTTTAATGCTTCACATATTTCCTCACAAAGCAATTGTATAGCAGTATCCTGCATATCCATATCGGGGACGAACGCGGTGGAATAGGAGTGATGCTTCAATATGGAAAATAGATTGTTTATACGTATGCACAGCTTATCCAGCTGCTTTTCCTGTATTGTGAAGGCATGTTTATCCAAAACCTGCTGTATGCAGTCCCGTATCTTCTGTAATGACAGTGAATACAGCTGATTGATTTCCAGCTTTGCGGCATTGCGCAGCTCCTGCTTACAGTATTCGGACAGTCTTGGCTCCCGGTGTGTGAATGCCTGCAGGATACCATCCTCCTGAATACAGCTGTGCAGCAGCTTTTGCAGGGGAATACATTCTGTCTCCGGAATCAGAAAGTGATTTTTTTCCTGCAGTGTGGAGGTAATGCTTTCTATGATGGGAAGTATATCGGATACATTGCGGATACTGGCAAGCAGTTCATCTGAGAGATGCTGATAATCAATAGTGATAAAGGTTTCCTGCTGTTGTGAGGATTGTATGTATGCATAGGAAAGGGCGTGTCGCAGTTCCTGCTTCAGATACTGTAGATTCCCCGGATAGCATGCAGTCGCAAAGCAATTTAGAATGGAGGAGGATAGAGAAATCGTCTTACCGATTGCATCTGCTTCATTTTGCATAAAATGCAACACAAACTCATACTTTTCCTTTAATGTTCTGCTATTCAAATCAGGGAGCTCATATACCTTCTGAAACAGCTTTTGCAGCTGTAGAAAGTGTTCATTCATTGCAGTCACGGCAAGAAATAGCAGGTTCAGCTCATTGCTCTCTGCCATTCGCTGATAAAAGCGGAGCAAGGTTTCCATCGTCGTAATGCTTGCAGGGAGTTCCGTGAGTGCATCCAGGTTTTCAAACAGGATGATGTTGCTTTTTTCCTGATCAAGGCTTGTATCGATTCGCTGCATAATGTCAGAAATTGTCAGCTTTCCTAACGCGATTGCTGCGCAGTCAATATGAAGTAGCTGTTCTGTGTCAATTTTCAGATATTGTATGATACAGCGTAATAGATGATGCTTTCCGCTTTTGTGCGGACCGCAGATCATGATGGAGCGCATGGTCTGTGGATAGGTGAGAAAGACCTTGATGTCCTCAATGATGGGATACATACTCTCCCGAATGGAATGCCCAATGCAACTGGTAAATGCTTCCTTCGCTGTTTCCTGAGAGAGTACAAGCGAGTGCTCCAGATAAGTGGCAAGCTCTTCATTTTTAGGTATGAGCGCTGGTATATAGGAATTGGGATAGCGCTTCAGCAGTGTTTTACGGTGCAGATAAAAGGTGGGGCGTCCCTGTATTTTGATAAGAATATTTTCCCGCCACAGATCATTCAGCATACGACTGACATTAGCACGGTCAAGATTCAGATCGAGACTGATGGTAAAGGCGTCGGTATTGATACCAGTATATTCTTTATTCGCAATAGCGATGGATGTGATTTCTGCAATATGCTGCAGAAGCTGACTTCTTCTTGATTTTTTCATAAACCCTCCAGATGGAAAAAAGGAAGAAACATTGCTTCGTTTCTTCCCCGTAGTGATTACATACTTACAGTTTACCACATTTCTCTTCAATTAGGGATTTGTAGAGCATTTGGATTTTTTTGGTTATTTCACCGCGTGCACCATTCCCGATAATGATATCATTGACTTTGATAACAGGAACAATTTCACTGTTGGTATCGGTTACCATGACCTCATCCGCATGCAGCAGCTCTTCCTCGCTAAATTCCTTTTCCCATACCGGAATATTGTGCTGATGGAGAAGCTCGATGATCAGCTGTTTCGTAATACCCGGAAGAATTTTTCCGCCATTGGGATGAGTAAGAACTATGCCATCCTTTACGATGAAGATATTGCCGGACTTTTCCTCTGTAACGATATTGTCACGCACCATGATTGCCTTGCTGACACCTTTTTTTTGTGCTGCATGCTTGGCCAGACAGTTTGGCAGCAGATTCAGTGACTTCACATTACACATAAGAGAACGGCGATCCTCCACTGTTATCGCATCAGCCCCCTTGACCATCTTTTCTTCACTGCGTGTACTGCTTTGCGCAAAACCGCAGAATACCGGCTGCTGCTCCTCATACATGGAGAATCCATGATTGCGCAGCGTTCCATCACCACGTGTTACCTGCAGGTAAATATACCCGTTTTCGATGTGATTCTGTTCTACAAGTCCTCTACAGAATGCAGCGATTTCATCCTTTGTATGCCGCAAATTTAATTCGATAAAGGCAGCGCTGTTTATCAATCTGTCGATATGCTCATCCAGTGCGAATAGCACACCATTGTAAACATGTGTTACCTCGTAGATACCATCTCCAAACTGATACCCGCGATCATGCAGATCGATGTGGATATCCTCCTTGTCCACAAAGGAACCCTTCCATAAATATTTCATGCTGCTTCACTATCAGATATAAGGAATATCTGTACTCCTTTCCACCACAGATAATAAAACACTTTGATCGAACGTGATTGCTATCTCACGTACATATCATAAGACAAGCGAGAGTGATTGTCAAAATGACAGAAAAATACACAGTGGTCATGAGTGTGCAGTAGAACAAGCTGCAGGAAAAGACGATAACAGAAGAATTCGCTAAAGTGTGTATGTATGAAAGCAGTAAAGTACACAGAAGAATTGTGTCGAAACAAATGAACAGCATTCGGTGTGTGATAATTTCTTATAGAAACTACACGATTTCATGAAATTTTTAGTTAAGAAGCTTATATGCTTTCTCTTTCACAGACCAAAACAAACTTTAATTTTCATTTCCGAGTAATTTGGTGTAAAATAGGAGTGTGTTATGAATAAGTAAGTTTATGAAAGAGGTGTCAGGATATGAAAACAGCAATATTAACGGACAGCGGAAGTGCTATGACGATTCAGCAGGCACAGGAGCATGGGATATTCCTTCTACCATTACAGGTAATTGATGAGGAACACTCATATCAGGATGGTGTGGATATCAGTACGGAAGAATTATATGAAGCTTTGCGTAAACAGCATACTCCGAAAACGAGTATGCCGGTGGGCAGTGTTATCGAGGCTACACTACGTACAATCAAGGAACAGGGCTATGAAGAAATCGTATCGGTTCCCTTATCATCCGGTCTTTCATCGACCTTCAACACCATTCAGGTAATGGCAAGAGAGATTGGTATACCAGTCATTCATATCGAGGATTTTACAACCTGTGATCTGCAGGGACATGAAGCACTGCTGGCAAAACGATATGCAGATGAAGGAAAAAGCGGTGCCGAAATCAGCGAGCTTTTGAGTAAGCTGATCAGGACGAGCGGAACATTGATTCTGCCGAATGATATTCAGCATCTGAAACGGGGAGGCCGGTTGACCCCGCTGGCAGCCGCAGCGGCTAGTCTTTTGAAAATCAAGCCTGTGCTTATCATCGATCCCTCCACACAGGGAAAAATCGATGTATTGGAAAAGGTGCGTACAGAGAAAAAGGCAGCTGCTCATGCTGTGGATACGATTAGTAAAAAGCTGGCAGGCAGAGAAGGCTATGTGTATGTGATTCATTCCGACTGTCTGGAAAAAGCGGAGGATATCCGCAGACAGCTGTTGGAGAGAAACAGCCGCCTAGAAATCAGAATCAATACCATCAGTGCCGTAATTGCGGCGCATACGGGTCTGGACTGTATCGCGATACAGTATATTGAAAAATAGTATGAAGCTGAAGCAGGATATTCAGGATTGTCTGTGGAAAACGGATACGCATACGTATCTGTTGCCGCACCCCCTGCTGCGACCATATATTGCACACTATACGATTTGCCACAGCCACTACATGATAACCGAGCAGCTGCATCTGGTTCCGGATATCAGCGGCTGTATTGTCATGAATATGAAGCAGGATAGCGGTCTGGATTTAAAATACTGGGGACCGACAACCAGAATGGTGACCGTCTGGAAAGAGGAGGGGGAGGATCAGGTCCAGTATTTTGTGGAATTTCGTCCCTCGGGCTCCCATGCGTTGTTCTTGGCAGACCAATATCCGTATCGTGATATGCGCATCGAGCTGAAGCAGGTGAATCACCGATGTCATGCATTGATTATGGAAGCCTATGACAAGGCGGAAGGGGAAGCGTCCTTTTTTCAGCAGCTCGATACCATTTTTCTCTCCATGATGAACAAACAGGATGATGCAATGGCAGCTCTTATGCAGGGACTTTCCGCTAAGACGCGTATCGCCGATGTAATGGACAGCTTCGGCTACAGCCGCCGGCATCTGCAGCGTCTGGTACAGCAGCGCCTTGGCTGCAGTATGAAAACCATACAGAAAATACAGCGCATCAATCAGGCTGTTAGTCTTTTGAAGGAACAAAAGCTTACTTTGACTGCCATTGCCCAGCAGTGCGGCTTTTATGATCAGGCACATTTCATTCATGATTTTCGTGAAATCTGTAATGTGACCCCACAGCAATATCAAAAGCAGCTGCAGGATTACTATAATGAGAGCTTCAAATTTTAAACAATTCTCAAACAGATGATGACATGCAAATGCCGGTTGGAAGCTGAGCGCGAGCATGAAAAAAGTGCTTATGGAATGCGCATTTGAACATCGGTGTGTTCCTACTTTTCTTTCTTCAATGCCTTATCTTGAACAATATTTGCAGTTACAGCGTAGGAAAGCAAACATGAGGTGTCTTGTTATCTTATAGGAACACCAAAGCAAGCACTCTGATTATGAACCCTTGCTTAAAGATGGAAAAGATACAGCTCATGCATAGCAAAAAGGATCAGATTCATCGTTTTCTTTTTATAAAAGCGATGAAATTGATCCTTTTATGTAATCTTTATGATAACCAAATGGATAAGTCTCTTGTGACTATTGTATGTCTTTCAACACTCTGAAAGATACCTTATGCATTGCATAAGAAGAGCAGGCGCCGTATGCTATGTATACAGCTTTCCGTTTTTACTGTTCTGTTCTTATCAAAAGGCTTGGCTTCATTTCTTCTGTTCTCGACAATCACAGGACTTCTGCGTACAGAATACTCAGGCATCGAAGTGCTTTTTTGCTTTTAATTTCGGCAGCGGGCTGTCATGCTCACTGTCCAGTCCGTATTTATCCATGTACTGCTCAATCATTTGACTGAAGCCTTCCAGCTGGTGTTCATCGAGCTGATCGAGAAACTGATAAAATTCCTCCTCACTCATACCTGCCAGCGTATTCAGCATTTCAAAGTCGTGGTGCAGGTCCTCCTCCATCATGAGCTTTTGTGCCTCACTCATAAAGTCTTCAATGCGCAGCTTTATTGATAAATCCTCACACAGTCCGCTGAGCATCTGTGCCATATTATCATTATTAACGATGATTGTGGTAATCCTTCCATACTCTTCCATAAATCCACAGAGTAAGGATACGACACTTCTGTTCATCTCCTCAAAACCGCGATAGCTCTCATCATCCAGCGGTATTTTCAGCTGATAATCTTCATTTTCAAGAGTCAGATACAGGGGCAGGCGGATATCTGCTACTGTTTCTAACAAATCCGCAATCAGATCGACCTGCAGCTCCCTGATCGTTTTTTTCTTCCTGTTCAGCAGAGCAGCCTGATCCGGTTGCAAATGCAGTGTGATGCTTTCATTCAGCATTCGGATTTCCGGATAACTGATATCCAGCGTGCCATCCTTTTTCCATATACCCGACAGCATTCGCCCCTCGTTGTAATCCGGCAGGTTGCGGTGGCCGCAGGACTGCAGGATATCCAGAAAATCGTGCAGGTCATTCGCAATTTCATAAGCCGCCTCATCATCCGGATCCATAGGAAGATAGCCTGTCTGCATGATTTTGACAATACAGGTTCCATCCTCGCTTACCCAGCCATCTCCCCTTTGAAAGCCCTGATCCAGACAGATGATGCTTACACCGTTGGCATACAGATTATAGCCGGGCAGCTCAGGTGTACTTTCCACGCCACGCATATAATCCGTCTCATTCTCGTACAGCTGCATATTATAGCCTTCCTCATACTGAGCGATTACAAGCACCTTTTTTGTTTCCTGATCATCTGCTGTTATCAGACTCATACCGCAAAGCTCCATCTTGTCCAGCTGGTCGATGAATGCGGCAAGTGCTTCATTAAGAACCATTCCGGCTTCCGGACTCAATGTGAAATACATATCCTCCTGCGTGATGGAGGCAAGATCCTCCCTCACCATTTCCTCATCAAAGGGAATATGCTGCATTTCCAGCCAGTTTTTCATTTTCTCATGCTCTTCGTTTGTTTCATCTGCCGCTTTCGCAACGATTTCCTGATAGCCGTCCACATTTCCGGCATCCTCCGCAAGATTATCCTGCTTCCATTTCAGAAGCTTTATCTGGGACTGTGCCTCCTCACTCTGCTTTTCAACCAGAATGACATGTTCCCAGTTATCTCCATAATCGTAGGTATATACAAGCTTCATCTTTTCTTTCAGATAGGTATGCAGCGGGGTATCCATATCCTTAAAAACCGTATCTCTTTCAAATTCAAAGGCTTCTCCATCATCGCACAGGATCTTCACATGCTCCCGGGCAATTTCAAAATCGTATAAATGATAATCCATCCATCCAAATAAATATTGAATCGCCTCATGCAGATTTCGGAATGTCATATCTGCCGGAATCCAGATACGGCGCCACACGGGAGGCGATGTACCCTTCAGGGTGATTTTCAGCTGATAGCCTTTCATACAATACCACCTTCCTTTAAATTATTGTATCATGTTTCTTATAGGTTTTATGCAATTTGCGCACTTTTTTACATATGCTGATGAAAAAATATACAGGATATACATAGGAAGTCCAAAAGAAACATATTTTCTGCAAAATAGAGTCCTGAACACTGCTGAACTGCCGGGTTTTCCACACGTGTAAAAGGAAGGAGACGGCGTCCGTGCGGAAAATCCAGGCAGTAGGTCATGACCTGTATATAGTATAAAAAAAGCAGGAGGAATAAGCAACTGCGCATATTTGCCATATACTTTTTAGAAGAAAGCAGCTGACAGCGGTACAGCTAACATAAAACAGCACAATACACAAAAAAAGGCAGATAGTGGAATGCTATGAGCAATTTTATAGCAGTTATGAGGCGGCAGTCACGCAGAAAACAGGAAGGTGTTTTCGTTTACGGACAGCTGCATCCTATAGTATAATGCAGTTTGAAAAGATGAGGAGTGATGCAGATGTTAAAGGTTTATGTAGCAGGGTCGCTGTTTAATGAGGCAGAGGTTGCCCAGCGTAAAGCGGAAGGGGTCATGTTACGAAGAGAATTTCCAGAGCTGGATATTTTCAATCCGATCGATCAGCCGTTTAACGAAAACAAGCAATCCCTGCCGACACCGGAAATGATTTATGAGGGAGATACACAGGCTGTGGAAGCGTGTGATATCTTCATAGCGGATTTGACAAATGAGGATGCCGGTGTCATGGTGGAGCTGGGAATCGCGATCAAATCGGATACCAAAATTATTATCGGTATCAACAGTGATATCCGTCTGCAGTCTGCCAACTGCTATGCAGTACCGACGATGGGGATGAATCATTATGTTCTGGGTGCAATCCTAAAGCACGGATATTTTGTGCGTAGCTTTGCGGAGGCTGTGGAAAAGCTGAAAGAATTATTAAAGGAAGCGTAAGAAAATCAGACTGTAAGCAAAAAAATAGGAAATCCCTTTCCATGCCGTATAAAGGCTGGCTTGAGATTTCCTTTTTCTTCAGATGAACAGCAATTCTGCTGTTTTTTCAAAAGCTTATGTAATTATGTGCACAGATTGTCCGGCTTCCTGCACTGCTGGCTTCCGGCAGGCACAGTGTCAGATCGAGGAGATAAGTCATTCTGCATTCATAATAAGGGCATAGGCAGCTTGTTTACAATTCCTCCCGAATAAACAGGCAATCCTGTGGAAATGTCTGCTTGTCAAGCTGTTTTACCATCATACAGGTTTCCGGCTTCCTGCGGCCCTCCACCTGTGCCTCTGTATCCAGATCGACATAAACCGTTTTTTCTTCCTGTGCCAAATACCGCATCATATGCTGCAGGGCTTCCTCATCCGCATAGATGCACTCACGAATATGGAGCTCCTGTGCTGAATCCTCCTGTACGATGTATCCCCTTGGCTGATTATCCTCCCAATAGACGCGGATTTTCTGATTCCAGATTGCCGCATTGGGAAGAAACTGATTCTTATAATATGCCAGATCACGTCGCCGCCAGCCGTTTTTCTGTTCACAGAAGTACAGATACAGGGTTAAGAGATCCTGTGCATCCTCTACCTGTTTCCATGTGCCGCCGTCGGCAGCGTCACTCTGTTTTTTCAGCTTCCAGCGAACCCGTTGATACTGCTCAATAAATCCGAAGCTCTTGTACAAATCCCAGTTATAAGCCTGTAGTAATACAAACGGAGCCTTCCCTTGTACCGTCTTTAAGGCATACCGCAGCAGCATCCCCATATAGCCGCAGCCTTCATACTCCGGATTGGTGGCGACTCCTACAACAAACGGTACACGGACATCCTTTCCATCCAGAACGATTGTCATGGGGCGAAGCTGCAGCATGCAGATCAGCTCCTCCTCACTGACCAGCAGAAGGCAGTTTTCCTCACGGTAGAGGCGCTCAAAATAAAACTGGGTGCTTTCTGCCGTTTCCTCCTGAAACTGCTGTTCCCACAGGGAGCGGATTTTCCTTGTCCAGGCAGCATCTGCCTGCTGTATTTTCAGCGCCTGATGTGCGCTTCCGAATTTCTGAATTTTACATACCGGCTGCATATCCGTCTTTGCCTTTCGCAGCTTGGGCAGTCCCATATCATCCTCGCGGTTGACATACACGATGTCCTCCTCCAGTGTTTCCAGATACAGCTTTAGAATTGCGATATACAGACCGCGAATTTCACGGTTCGCTTTTTCCACATGAATCTGAATCATATCCTTCGACAGCCGTGATGCAATGTTAAATGCTTCCAGTCTGCCGTCAATATAGATACAGCCGCCCTCGATCGGAAGCTCCTTTATATGCTCCAGCAAAAGATGAATTCCGGTATCCTCGGCGGATATGCTGTCATCCACATCCTTGAAGGACTGCCAGTAGCGCAGAAAGGCATAGACATCCTCTCTGGTGCTTTCATCAAGCTGCCGGTAAACAAAGCGTCCTTCATACTGCTTTAAAAAGGCGTGGAAGTGATTTCTGCGCTTTTGCATTTTTTTACCGGACAATGTTTCCTGCTGCCTGCGGTCATAGACATAATCTCTTGCGTCATAGCAGTCCCATATAAGGAATTCCATCGGATAGGTATCCACCAGCCAGTTTTTAAATTCCTTGGTCATGGAATGAATTTCAAAGGCGATTCCATGCTTCTGAGAATAGGTGCGGATCGCATGAACAGCCTCAAAACGATGATCCCTTGTGCAATATGGCATCAGCCAGACCGGTTCACGGTGCGGCATACAGGTATAGGCGATGGCATAGTCGGGATAAGTTTCAAAATAGACCTCATACATGCTGGTCCACATCAGCATTGTCATGGTATTGGAATTGTATTCATGATAATCGGCAAGTGCAATATACGGCTGCAGCTCCTGCCAGTTTTCCAGTGTTAGTTTTTTCATAGAACCTCGCTTTTCCTGTACATTATAGGACCAGAACACTAAATTTTCAAGATGTTTGCACAAGGAATGTTTACCTGTCTGTTCTTCGGTGATACAGCCGCACGGCAATGATTCGAAAGAATCCATCTCTTCTTATGATGAAGCGGATTTTTCAGGATATGCATGCAGACGTACTTTATATTGGCAAAACGTGACTTCTGTGTGATAAATTGTTCAAGATTTGTTCAAGAAAGGGCGTGCCGTATCGCTATTATTCTTCTGAGATATTATGATATATATAGAATTTTATCAGGGTATGTAGCATTTAAACATTCACATGGGGAACAGTGATGTCAAAAGCGTCATTGTTTTTCTAAGAGAGGAGAAACCATGTATGAGGGCTTTTATGAAAAGAGTAGCGGATATGCCATGGCGGCCGGTATGCTGCTGAATACGATGTCACTGCTTCATGCAAATGACAATTCGGTACAGGCGGATGAGGGGGCAAAAGGCACAACGTAGGAACAGGAGCATTCAGGGTACTCTAAAGGCGGATGAAGACATGAGTGCAAGGCATCCATCCGGGTGGAAAATGATAAAAGGGCTGTGACACCAAATGAAAAAACGAATGCCGCTGCACCGAATACAGCAGCTGCGACTTCCGCGGGAATGCTGCTTTGCACATTTACGGTTTCCGGTGCCGGTATTGCAGTTCTATATAAATAAAGAAGAGCGCTGAGCAGACTGTAGCTTCATACAACACTTGATACGGAAAACAGATGCGATCAGACAGCGAGTAGCTGTCGGAAAGGACAAGGATATGAAAAGAAGATTGTTGAAAAGAACAGGAGCATCCTGTATGGCGCTGGCCATGCTGTTCATGATGAGCGGGGGTGTAAGCATCCATGCGGATGAAGTGAGTGCCGAGACACCGCTTACAGCACAGGAGAAGGCAGCACCTGCGGCATCACTGGACACAATGGCATTGAAAAATGCGGACGCAACCTTAAAAACAGAAGCCGATGGTAAGCTTACCCTGACTGTCAGAGCGAAGGACGGATATTACTTTACGGACAGTCCGCTTGCTCGTAGCGATAACAGCAATGTAACAATACGAAGGAAAAGTGATAGTACCGCCATGGTTTATAACTATGACGTCTCTATATACGGCGATGTCACTGATTCCTACACGATTTCAGTGAAGGGGGAAGCAGTCGTACTGACTTCTTCCAAATTGATTCTGAATATTGATAACTTAAAAAATGCAACTGCCACATTGGAAAAAAATGAAGGAGTCACCCCACTGGATAATGTAATTCTTACGCTGAATGCAGATGAGAAAACAGCATTTGAATCCGTGCCGTATGCTGTCATCGATGGTGAAAAGCGTGCCATGAGATCATTTGCCGATGAGAAAACGATGTATACTCTCAGTATCATGAATATTCATAAAGACACCACGATTGAGGTTTATGGTACAGCAGCTTCTACCGAGGCAAGAGGAACGCTGGATAGGATCAAAGTTACCGGTTATGTAAATGAAGAAATTGCAAGCTACAGCACGATTACGTTGACAAATGCAGCCTTCCATAAACTGGCAAAGGGCAGCGATATTTCCTCCTGGTTTTACTCTTTACCAAAAGGAATGCGGGTGATTGCAGCGGATGGAGTAGCAAAAGGTGATACGAGAATGCAAATAAAATTCTGTGGAAAACCGACGGAATTAAGCAATGCTTCCATTGATATCATGATAGAAGATCAATACATCACCAATTCCAATAACGGAATCCTGAAGGTTGATCCTGCCGGCAGTACATGGCTTATCCAAGCTAGAATGAAAACACCTGTGATCACGAAAGGAAACCAAACCTATATCATGGGAAGCAATAAGCCCCTGGAGCTGATCTGTTCCGGAGAGCTGAGAGATCTGTATGGTATTTTTATCAACGGCAGTGCACTCAGTAGTGATTACTATACACTCACATCCGGAAGCACGGTGTTAACCCTGAAGCCGGAGTATCTGAATACGCTGGAAAAGGGAAGCTACACGGTACGTTTTACGTATCATGACGGAAATTATGCAGAAACAAAGTTTACCGTAGGTGATAAGAAGCAGGAAGCATCCAAGCAAACGAATCAGGAGGAAGCGCCGAATACAGCGGATGCGACTTCCACGGGTCTGCTGCTGGTTACCTTATTGACATCCGGTGCAGGTATGGCGGCAGTATCCGCAAAAAGAAAAAGAGCACGACAGTAGATACTCATGCAAAATGAAAATTTGTAGAAATGTGCTTTGCAAATGACACAAACCATATAATATGGAATGATCATACATGCATACACTCTTTCAGGAACTGAAAGCAGGTATACAGTGCTACCGGCAAAATGCTTATGTATGCAGAGGGCTCTGCCTACACAGCCCTTTAAAAACCTGGCAACAGAAAGATGATCCGGTAACAGTAACCTGATCTGCTTCCATTTATGAAAGCAAAGAGTAAGCTTCACGTTCACTGTACAAAAATTGCACTATCTAAAAAGCTGAATCCGATACAGGAATCAGCTTTTTCATATGGACATTATGCAGACGTTGTATTCGTAAGCCTGGCTTTTACAGCATCCTACGTATCGCATACCAGAAGATAGACTGCCGCATCCTTCATCTGCAATTCTGTATGAAAAGGGGTAAACTCCTAAAATGTTATGGTTTTTATGAACTTTTTCTTTTTTAAAGGATACCTCTATGATGAAAGAAAAAATATCGCCTGTCTGTGTCAATAAAAGAGCGGTCACCGTGCGGCTCTGTTCAGGGGATTCACTGAAAAACAACCGGGAATTCATCGATAACCGCATATAAAAACACCTGCAAAAAAATGCAGATGTTTACGTATATCCAAACAAGTTCCTATGCCGGAACAACCTCCAGCCAGTAGTCATCCGGATCATGAATAAAATAAATTCCCATCTCTTTGTTCTCAAAGCAGATACAGCCCATCTCCTCATGCAGTCTGTGCGCTGCCTCAAAATCATCTGTTGCAAAAGCGATATGACTCTCATTCTCGCCCAGCTCATAGGGCTGCGGATGATCTTTGAGCCAGGTCAGCTCAATCTGAAAGCTGCCGGTATCATCCTGCAAATAACAAAGCGTGAAGCTTCCATCCTCCGCCTCCAGCTTTCTGGCGACCTGCAGTCCCAGTGCCTGCTCATAAAAGGCGATGCTTTTATTCAAATCAGTTACATTGATATTACAGTGTACAATGCGAAATGCCATATTTCCACCTCCGTCTACCTCTGTATTATACCGTGTTCTTTCAGGAATGAACAGAGTAGTGCAAAAAAACAATGCTGTAGTCATAAGCTTCTGCAAGTACAAAAAGGTATCCGGTCAACACCGGATACCTCACACGTACTATTTAACCTCGTTTAAAATACTCTGCACCTTCGGTATGACATAATGGCTTTCACCAATATCCTTGGTATCATCAATCATAACGGTAACCGCTATGTTATCATTGACTGCACTCAGCCAGCCGATTTCCTGTTCCCCGTGATTCACCTGTGCAGTACCGGTTTTCCCGGCTGCTTTGGTAGGGTTATCCCCATATCCGGACATGGAAGCCTGCAGGTCTTCAAACACTGTTTTCGCAGTAGCTGCGCTGTACGCGTTCTTCACCATGGTTTTTGCTTTTCCATCCTCATATACTAGATATGGCTGCAGGATGCTGCCGTCATTGACATAGGCGGTATACAGGGCCGTCAGATGAAGCGGGGATACCAGCAGATCACCCTGTCCATAGCCGGTTGCCGCAAGCTTCTGTGCATTCTCCAGCTCATCCCCATACGTGGACTTCGCAACTGTGAACGGAAAATCCATCTGCTTGCGGAATCCGATTTTATCGAGATAGCTGGTGTATGTCTCTGCACCGATCTTATCCGCTACCTGTGCAAAGAAGATATTATCGGAATAGATATAGGCATTTTTCAGATTGCTTGGCTCTGCATAGGACTGCGTCGTCGTTACATAATTCTTCCCCCAGCTGGAATCCTTCTGCCACTTATCTGTTTTTTCAAAGGTGGTTTCCGCTGTGATCGTCTTGGAATCCAGAGCGATGGCTCCGGTAATCGCCTTAAAGGTAGAACCCGGACAATAGGTGGAAACAAAGCGGTTCAACAGCGGCTTCTGCTTGTTATTGTTCAGGGAGTCCCATGTTTTGCTATCCATGCCCATTGCGAAATCATTGGGATCATAAGCCGGTGTACTGACCATTGCCAGAACCTCACCGGTATGGGAATTTATGATTACCGCACTTCCGGCATCCTTCTTCAGCTGATTGTATGCGGAGCGCTGTGCTTCGATATCAATGGTCGTACGAATATCCTGACCGTTTCTGGCCTTCTGTTCGGCAACGGTATCCTTCAGATCACCATTTTCATCCACAATAATGATCTTACAGCCGCTGACTGCCCTCAGCTTGCTTTCATAAATACTTTCCAGACCGCTCTTACCGATGATACTGGTTGCGGTATAGCCTTCCTTCTTATGCTTTTCCAAATCCTCAGCGGTGACATTCTGCACATATCCGGTGATATGCGCTGTCATTTCGCCATACGGATACACGCGTCCGGTGGTTTCCTGTACAAAGGCACCGACAATTTTTCGAAGCTCCTCAATGATTTCCGCACGCTTCGCTGCCGTGATCGTTTTGATTGGTACAAACATATCATCCTGTACCCAGGAGGCTGACAGTGCTTTTTTGATACTGTCCTCACTGACATCCAGAACTCTGGCCATGGCAGAAACCGTGTCCGCCTCATTTCCCAGCTTTCCTGCTATCAGGCCAACCTGAAATACACTTCCCTGCTGTGCCAGTGCTTTTCCGTTCCGGTCAAGAATCGATCCTCTTTCCCCCTCGGTAACGGACACATTCACCTTATCCGAATCATGCAGCTGCGGAAATATCTGCGTGCTGTCCCATACAATACGGTAATCACCGTCTTCCTTAACCACCGTCGCCTTATTGTCAAAATCAATGGTTCCGGCTGCACTCTTCATACGAACATGATAGCTGATTTCGCTTCCGTCATCCCCTGTATCCGAACTGTCTTTGATTTCCATCGAGAAATCAGATGCGTCGATCCCCTCATAAATATTTTTGTTTCGCGTAATAAAATCTTCTTCCTTCCATTTCTTTTTCGCGTCGCTGCTGATCAGGGAATACATGTCCTTGTATTTGCCTTCTTTCAAAAGATCAGTATAGGAAAGCAATACGGACTCCGGCTTTGAACCGCCGCTGAATAAGAAATACGCCGCAACCGCAACGATTGCAACTGCCGCAACGATACCGGCGATCCCCCAGAGTTTCTTTTTATCTGTCATAAAGCAAGCACCTCCTCATTTTATGTTTCTATTTTACCATGGTCAGGTAAGCATTTCCATGCCGGTTTTACCTTTACAAAGAACCTTCCATAAATTGTAAGAAATTAAGTGAGGTTCCTACTCTGCCGGTTTTCTTTCTAGTATATGGCAGAAATCTCAGTTTTTGATTTGTTTCGTCATCTTTTTGTTGTACAATGAAAGAAGAAACAAAAAGGTGGTGACGTCTATGCAAAGCAAAGGCAAGGCAAACAGTAAGGCGGACATACAGCATGATCATCTCACTGCTCTGTGGAATAAGGAGGCAGGGGAGGAGCTTCTGGATTCCTGTATCCGTACAGCCAAAGCGCAGAGTACCTCCTTTCTTGCGGTCCTTCTGGATATCAATGATCTGGATACCATAAACAAACGCTGTGGACATCAGGAGGGGGATCGGATCCTGCAAAGGGTAGCGGAAAAAATTCGCAGCAGTCTGCAGACCGGGGATTTCGCAATCCGTCTGGGCGGTGATGAGTTTCTCCTTGTTTTTCAACAGCTTTCCAAAAAAGAGGTACGCAACCTGCTGGATCAAATTCTGAATGAACTGGAGGAAGAAAGCAGGGAGTTTCCCTATACCATGGGCTTCTGCTTCGGAATTACACAGATCATGGCGGATATGGAGCTGTCAGTGAAAAAAATCATTATGCGTGCAGATGATGAAATGTATCTGTCAAAACGCCGCTATCATCTGGAGCAGTCAAGAAAAGCCTTTGCGCTGCGCCCTTACCATGAAAGTGAGGAGGTGCGCCAGTTTTCCTATGATAAGGATCTGCTGCTGAGTGCCCTGATGCAGAGCAGCGATGATTATATCTATGTATGCAATATGAAGGAGGACCCTTCCTGCTTCCGATATTCCCGTGCCATGGTTGAGGAATTTGATCTCCCATCGGAAATCGTGCATGATGCTGCCAATGTATGGGGCGCAAGAATTCATGAGGCAGACCAGAAGATATTTCTGGAAGGGAATCAGGAAATTGCCGATGACCGTGTGGATTTTCACAATGTGGAGTATCGTGCCAGAAACCGCAGAGGCGAGTGGGTGTGGCTCAGATGCCGCGGTCATGTGGAGCGGGATGAGGATGGTCAGCCGGTTTTGTTTGCCGGCATTATCACCAATCTGGGACGTAAGAATAAAATCGATTATCTGAGCGGTCAGTTTAACAAATATGAGCTGGAGGATACGCTGCAGATGATAGTTGCCAAGGAGGAGCATTTCTTCATGATGATCCTGGATCTGGATGGTTTTTCCAGCATCAACAAGCTGTACAATCACCAGTTTGGAGATGAGGTACTGGCCAAGACGGCGCAGATCATCCAGTCTGTTCTTCCGGAATATGCAAGGCTGTACCGCAATGATGGTGATGAATTTATCGTTCTGCTCAGGAGCTGTACCGATTCCAACGAGATTGCTGGCTTTTATCACAGGCTCCAGCAGGAGCTGGGGCATCAGCGCATTCTGAACGGAAAGAAATACCACTGCACGGTTTCTGCCGGCTGTGCCTGCTTTCCAAAGGATGGTGATGATATGATGTCACTGACGAAGAACGTCGGTTATGCACTGGAGGCAAGCAAGCGCAATGGTAAGAACAGACTGACGTTCTATGAGAAGAAAATGTCGGAAACAGAGCTGCAGGAGCTGGATATGCTGGAACAGCTGCGTTACAGCATGGAACATGATTTCGAAGGCTTTTCCCTGCAGTATCAGCCGCAGGTGGAGGCAGACAGCGGCCGTATAATCGCTGCGGAGGCACTGGCCAGATGGCACAGCAGCATGTATGGCAATGTATCGCCTGTGGTGTTCATTCCCTTGCTGGAAAAGAGCGGGATGATACTCACCATCGGTAAATGGATATTTGAAACAGCCCTCAGGCAATGTGCAGCGTGGCTGAAAAAGTGTCCGGATTTCTGTGTCAGTGTGAATTTATCCTACCTGCAGCTGTATGAGGAAGGATTCATCACATTCATGAAGGAAACGCTGAAGAAGTGCCATGTTCCCAGCCGCAATATCATTGTGGAAATGACGGAGAGCTATATGGTGAAAAGCAGTGAGGAGCTGCAGGCGATCTTTCAGGAGATACGAAGCATCGGTGTGCGTATCGCCATGGATGATTTTGGAACCGGATACTCCTCTCTCGGTGTTTTGAAAAATTCCCCTGCGGATATTGTGAAAATCGACCGGATTTTCATTAAGGATATTTTAAACAGTGAATTTGATGCGACCTTTATTCAGTTTGTTGTCAGATTGTGCCATGATGTGAATATTCGTGTTCTGCTGGAGGGTGTGGAGACAAAGGCGGAATATGAGAAGGTAAAAACCATGGGACTGGACGATATTCAAGGCTATTATTTTGGAAAACCGATGCATCCCGAGAAACTGGAGGAGCTTTTGCGGTAGATGACAGGCTGCCATGCTGCCTGCAGCTTTTATGGAAATCAGATAAAAAAACAGGAAGTCATGTGAACATCCGGGTACGGAACATATCCGTTCAGGATGAAGCAGACTTCCTGTTTGCCATTTATAAAAGCATCTCCGCATGTCCAAAGAAAGATAACAGGGCAAGGTGCGAAAAACGTTTTATCAGGCATCGGCTTTCCTTCTTGACGCCATCCGCTTTATGATACCGTGTTCCAGTGGGCGGGTATGTGCAGGTGATTGGGGAGCCTTGTCAAGCTGTCACCGATGGCGGTGTTCAGCTGCATCTGGGTCAGAAAGAAACAATTACGCAAATCACTGCCGGCAATGCGGCAGTCCCGCATATCACTTCCCAGAAAACAGGAGCCCTGCAGGTCGCAGCCTGACAAATCAGCGGCAAGCAGAGACTTCATACTGAAATCCGTGCTTCGCAGTCTTTTATTGGTGAACCGCTTTCCCATTGGATGCTTATGAGGAGAAGGATGCCGAAGCTGCTTTTGCTGCATCGTCTTTTTTAACAGGCGGTTGGTCTGCTCATGCAGGGAGTCGATATCAGCGGTAAGTACCGTTTTCCAGGGCTGTCTGCGTACCGTGTCCAATGTTTGAATCAGCATCTGCAATTCCCCATGGAAGGAAGCAGTTTCCTTCTGCAGCAGTGCTTCCCCGAGATACCAGAGCATCTGATGCAGGGAAAACAGCTTTCTGTATACTGCAAACATATCCTGGTTCGCAGGTACATTCTTTTGGACAGCAAATTGTCCCGCTCCCAGGCAGTCGTAGCCAAGACAGCCCTTCATGCCCTTCTGCTTCAGCTCATGATGAATATTGCAGGTATGATCGCTGCATAAATAGCTGCAGGATACACCGCAAGGCTTATCCTGCGGAAAACCATCCAGCTTTGAAAAATAAAGTGCTCTGCAGCAAAGTCCCCTGCATAGAGAACAGTCTGCATATAGGGCCAGTTCTTCGAGAATCATGAAGCCACATCCTTACAGCTGCAAAACGCAAGAGCCAGATACAGCAGATAGGAGCTGAAGCAAAACAGTACAAACAGCCATACCGGAATTCGCAGCACGATGATATTCTGAAACAGCAGCATACAGCCAACACTGATGCATAATGTAAACAGCCACAGGAGCAGCAACCGCCGTTTTACTGCCTTATCGTCATTTTCAAAGCTGCTGCGGCAAATCCACTGCACAATGCATACGGCGCTTATGCCCAGCAGGATATCCAGCAGCAGTGTTGATAAGGAAAGCGGATAGGTGCTTTGTATATCGAGCTGCAGCAATACATGAAGGCCGTCCTTTGAAAGAAACAGATTGATAACGCCCAGAATGGCAATCAGGAGAAAGACAATCTGCAAACGCTCCCGCAGCTTTTCCAGCTGTGAGCGCGGTGGCAGCTCTTTGATAACCGTGTCACAGAATGCCTTGTAATCCTCGGGAAACACCTCATCCAGAGGTGCATTGCGCTGCTGTGCCTCCAGCAGCATCAGTGTCAAATCATAGCGGACCTTTTCCTGCTGCAGCTCACTGATATCGGCACCTCGCAGATAACATACGATATCCGTCATAAGCCTTTGGTAATCTTCACATAAAGTCTTATCCAGACGATTATTTTCGTTGTGCAGCATTCGCATGTTACGATTCATATGCATATCCTCCCATCACAGCGGCAACACCCTGCTGCAATTCCTTCCAATGCTTCATAAAATCCTGTATTTCCAGATGACCGGCTTTTGTAATGGTATAGTATTTTCGATTGGGGCCGTAAGCCGATTTGCGAAATTCACTGTTGATACATCCGTTTTTCTCCAGTCGAAGAAGCAGCGGATAAATCGTACCCTCCGATATATTGGAAAATCCGTAGCTCTTCAGCTTTTGCGAAATATCATACCCATAGGTATCCTCCTGTGCAATCACGATCAGGATACAGTTATCCAGAATACCCTTCATCATCTGACTTGGCAGCATGGCGTCACCTCCTCACTATCTTGTTATACAAGTTACAGCTATATTGTAAAACAAGATAGCGCATCCGTCAAGACCCTATTCTCTGTTTTCAGCGTTGTTATACGGAGGGAACGTGTCTCTTTCATCTGCATGATCGCTGCACTTTACCTCACCGCATCATCCTTCTGCCTTTCCTCGCACTTGTCCACCAGGTGCCCTTTGGGGATGAATGTATCATCAGCGAAAACTTTGCATCAGCTTTTATGGAAAATGGCTGTCTTCTCCGATATATTTCTAGTATAATATAGAAAAGCACAGAAAGAAGGAACCGGTATGAGCGCTTATATTGAATTTCAGAATGTGAAAAAGATATATAAAATGGGGGAAGTGGAAATCCAGGCACTTGCCGGTGTGGATTTTACCATTGATAAAGGGGAGTTTGTAGTAATTGCAGGAGCCAGCGGTGCCGGTA
>SKEA01000888.1_pt1 | contig 24087 bp, 16 predicted proteins | sample 4826601 | NCBI WGS metagenome assembly SKEA01 (sample SAMN11008821, study PRJNA524170) | human gut metagenome | biome: Human fecal sample; material: Feces; isolation source: fecal sample from pouch patient p13, p53 | host: Homo sapiens | place: Israel: Tel-Aviv | collected 2016-07-06 | reverse complement strand
AGCGCGTTGCCTGGGGTGGTGAGCTTCGCCACATCGTTGGCCAGCAAATAGCGCAAGAACTCGCGGATCCGGCTGCCGTGGAAATCGACGATGGTCATATGCGACACATCGAACATCCCTGCATCGCCGCGCACCGCATGGTGCTCATCAATCTGGGATCCGTAATGCAGCGGCATCATCCAGCCATGGAAATCCACCATGCGAGCGCCGCATAGCGTGTGTTGTTCATACAACGGAGTCTGTTGAGCCATCTTTTCCTCATCGAATAAAACGGAACCAGCCACGAAATTGTCGGCGATTTTGCGCCACGAAATTCGGCGTCGGCATCGCTGACGGACGCCGACGCAAACGTTCTCTTTGGCCTGAACTTACCACCGAACCCGGCGCTAAACCATAAGCTCATTCAGGGCATCACATTAGCTTATGGCTAAAATCCGCCGAAAAGCCTACAGAGTTATTGACTGGAAAAAAGCGATTTACGCCACATAAAATTAACATTAACGGCGCGACAATTAGGTAATGATGGTGTTTTATGCGATTTTACGGCTCTAATTTCTTTAACAAAAAAAAGGAAGCATTAATAAATCTAATGCGAAAAAAGAGGTGAAATTAGAATATTTCAAATGAGGGGGAAAACCCGGCGCCCAGGCCGGGTGAAAGAAGTGTGACGCGGTTAACGTAACCAGGCAGGCAGATCGTTGAGGCCCATCGCCTGACGAATCAGCTGCGGTTTTACGCCAGGCAGCGAATCGGCCAGTTTGAGCCCCATGTCGCGGAGGAATTTCTTCGCCGGATGGCTGCCGGAGAACATTTCGCGGAATCCCTGCATACCCGCCAGCATCAGCGCGGCGCTGTGTTTGCGGCTGCGCTCATAGCGGCGCAGGTACAAATGCTGGCCGATATCTTTCCCCTGCGCATGCAGGCGCCTCAACTCGTCGATAAGCTCGCCGGCGACCATAAAGCCAAGGTTCACCCCCTGCCCGGCCAGCGGGTGGATGGTATGCGCGGCATCGCCGACCAGCGCCAGTCGGTGGGCGGCAAACTGACGGGCATAGCGGCCGGTCAGCGGGAAAACTTCACGTTCACTTGCCAGCTGGCAGAGGCCAAGGCGATTATCGAACGCGATATTCAGCGCCTGGTTGAAGGTGGTTTCATCAGCCTGCTGCATCCGCTGCGCTTCCCCCGGCGACAGCGACCAGACGATCGAGCACAGGTGCGGATCGCTGAGCGGCAGGAAGGCGAGGATCCCGTCGCCATGGAACGCCTGGCGGGCCACCGCCTGATGCGGCTCAGCGGTACGGATGGTCGCCACCAGCGCATGATGATGGTAATCCCAGAAGGTCAGCGGAATATCGGCTTTATTGCGCAGCCATGAATTGGCACCATCGGCGCCGATCACCAGCCGCGCGGTCAGCATGCTGCCGTCCTGCAGGCTGAGAAAGGCTTCATTCTCGCCCCACGCCACCTGCTGAAGTTCCGCCGGAGCCAGCAGGGTAACGTCAGCGCAACGCTGCGCCTTCTGCCACAATGCATGATGCACTACGGCATTTTCGATAATATAGCCAAGGTGGCTAAAGCCCATGCTCTGGTCATCGAAGCTAATGTGGCCAAAGCTGTCTTTATCCCACACTTCCATACCGTGATAGCAGCTGGCCCGCTGGGCGACGATCTCGCGCCAGACGTCCAGCTTTGTCAGCAGCTTTTCGCTGGCGGCATTAATTGCCGAAACGCGCAGCGCCGGCGGCGCATCGGCGGCCAGCGGTCGCGGCTCTGCTTTCTCCAGCACTGCGACGCGCAGGCCGCTACCCTGTAGACCGCAGGCTACCGCCAGCCCCACCATTCCACCGCCAACAATGGCAACATCAACACTTTGCACGTTCTACTCCTTAACGGGGAACCCAACCGAGGGTACGCTGCGCCAGCGCATCGCGCGCCGGGGTAAATAATTCCATCGCCATCAGACCGACGTTGCGCCCCGCCACCAGCGGCGCCCAACGGTTGGCAAACAGATGCACCAGCCCATCGGTCACGCCGATGGTGGCGGCTTTATCCCCTGCCCTGCGCGCCTGATAGCGGCACAGCAGTGGATAATGACCGACATCTTCGCCGCTGAGATGGGCGTCAGCGAGTAATTCCGCCAGGCTCATCACATCGCGCAGGCCGAGATTAAAGCCCTGCCCGGCGATCGGGTGCAGCGTCTGCGCCGCGTTGCCGACCAGCGCCAGGCGGTGCGACACCGCGCGGCTGGCGGTGGTGAGGGCCAGCGGATAGACGCTGCGTTTCCCGGCGTGGGTAATACGCCCCAGCCGCCAGCCGAACGCCTGCTGCAGCTCCTGACAAAAGCGTTCGTCAGACCAGCTCTGCACCTCATCGCGGCGCGACTGCGGATGACACCACACCAGCGAGCAGCGCCCTTGCGACATCGGCAGCATCGCCAGCGGGCCATGCTCGGTAAAGCGCTCGAAGGCGCGACCTTCGTGGGGCAACGCGGTGCTGACGTTAGCAATGATCGCTATCTGCTCATACGGCTGCTGCTGCCAGCTGATGCCGCAGCGGGCGCCCAGTGCCGAACGGGAACCGTCCGCCGCCACCAGCAGCTTACCGTTAATGATTTCGCCGCCCTCAAGCGTAAGGCTGACGCTCTCCTGGCTGCGACTGACCGCTTCCACTTTCGCCGGACAGTGCAGCGTGACGCCCGGCGCCTCGCGCAGCAGACCAAACAGCCGCTGGCCGACATCGTGGAGTTCAACCACCTGGCCCAGCGCCGACAGGCCATAATCCGCGGCCGCCAGATTCACAAACCCGGCATGACCGCGGTCGCTGACGTGTACTCGCTGGATGGGCGTCGCGCGTTCGGCGAGGCGTTGCCAGATACCGATACGCGCCAGCTGCTGGCAGGTGCCCGCAGCCAGGGCGATCGCCCGGTCGTCAAAGCCAGGGTGGCGTGACGAATGCGGATCCTGCGCTTCAATGAGGTGGACCGGCAGCGCGCCGCCAGTCAAACGGGAGATGGCCAGCGCGAGCGTCGCGCCGGTCATCCCGCCCCCGACGATCAGCACGCTCATGACTGGCGCGCCGCCGCCATCAGCGCCTCGATCTCATCCGCCTTCTTCACCACGCCGGCGGTGAGATTTTCGTTACCGTCTTCGGTAATCACGATGTCATCTTCAATACGGATGCCGATGCCGCGATACTGCGCCGGCACGTCGGCATCGGTGGCGATATACAGCCCCGGCTCGACGGTCAGCACCATTCCCGGCTCCAGGACGCGCGAACGGTCGGTGTCGTAATTACCGACATCGTGCACATCCAGACCCAGCCAGTGGCTCAGGCCATGCATAAAGTACGGGCGGTGGGCGTTGTTGGCGATAAGCTCGTCAATCTCGCCTTTCAGGATCCCCAGCCGCACCAGGCCGGTAATCATAATGCGCACCACTTCCTGGTTGACCTGACAGATCGAGGTGCCCGGCCGATAGAGTTTCAGCGCGGTCTCCAGCGATTCGAGCACAATGTCGTAGATCTCGCGCTGCGGCTGGGTAAATTTACCGTTTACCGGGAAGGTGCGGGTAATGTCCCCGGCATAGCCGCGATACTCGCAGCCGGCGTCAATCAGGACTAAATCGCCGTCGCGCAGTTCAGATTCGTTTTCGGTGTAGTGCAGAATACAGCCGTTCTCGCCGCCGCCAACGATGGTGTTATAGGAGGGGAAACGTGCCCCGTGGCGGTTGAATTCATGGAGAATTTCACCTTCCAGCTGATATTCGAACATGCCAGGGCGGCATTTTTCCATCGCCCGGGTATGGGCCAGCGCGGTAATCTCCCCGGCGCGGCGCATCACGGCAAGCTCTTCCGCGGATTTAAACAGGCGCATCTCATGCACAATGGGCCGCCAGTCGATAACCGAGTTCGGCGCCTGCAGATTCTGGCGCGCGCCTTTGCGCAGTTTTTCGAGGGCGTTGAACACAATCTCATCGGCATAGGCATATTCACCCTGGGCGAAGTAGATCGCGTCCAGACCGTTGAGCAGCTGATACAGCTGCTGGTTGATTTCGCTGAACGCCAGCGCCCGGTCGACGCCAAGCTTCGCCGGCGCGGCCTCCTGGCCCAGACGGCGTCCAAACCAGATCTCAGCGGTCAGATCGCGAACCCGGTTGAACAGCACGCTATGGTTGTGGGTTTCATCGCTTTTAATCAACACCAGCAGCGCTTCCGGTTCGTTAAAGCCGGTGAAGTACCAGAAATCGCTGTTCTGCCGGTAGGGATATTCCGAATCTGCACTGCGCACCGCTTCCGGTGCGGCGAAAATCAGCGCCGCGCTGCCTGGCTGCATCTGCGCCAACAGCGTCTGGCGACGCGATAGAAATTCCTGCTGAGTCATGACGCCCCCTGAACGAATTTTAGTTAGTGTAATGTCGGTTTGCGGACTTCCGGTGCGGTTGGCTGCTGACGGGCAAAGGTGTCGTGGCACAGCAGTGCGGCAACGCGGACATACTCGATAATCTCCTCCAGAGACATCTCCAGCTCTTCCTGATCTTCGTCTTCATCGTAGCCCAGCTGGGCAATATTACGCAGATCGTCAATCGCTTCCCCGGTTTCATCCTTCACTTTATCCAGCTTCGGCTGGCTAACGCCAAGACCAAGCAGGAAGTGGTTGACCCAACCGGCGAGGGCGTCGGCACGGTCAAAGACGCTCACCGCATCGCCTTCCGGCAGATACAGTTGAAAGAGGAAACCGTCGTCATCCAGTGAATCGCTGATGGCGGAATGCATGTTACGCAGCGCCTGAGCCAGTTCATGGCCAAAGGCGAGACCTTCGTTGGTCAGGTCGTGCACCAGCGGCTGCCAGCTGCTGTCCGTGTTGCCGCCGCACAGCAATCCGCTGATCAAACCGTGCATTTCGGCCGGGGTGAGACCTACCCCTTGTTGGTTCAGTAACTGGTCTACATCGTTGTAACCAGGCATTTCGTTCTGTATAGACATGCGCATTCGTCATCGTTGGGAGGAATATTCATGGTATGCTACCACTTTGGACCCTGGTGAACCAGAATAGGGCTTGTATCTTCGCACCAGGGTAGCTATAGTGTCGCCCCTTCGCAGACCCGGGCCAGGGTGTGAAGGCAGCGCAGTCAATCAGCAGGAAGGTGGCATGTCTGCACAACCCGTAGATCTCCAAATTTTCGGCCGTTCACTGCGAGTGAATTGCCCGCCTGAACAAAGGGATGCCCTGAATCAGGCAGCTGAAGACCTTAATCAGCGGTTGCAAGATTTAAAAGAACGCACTAGAGTCACAAATACTGAGCAGCTGGTCTTCATCGCGGCGTTGAACATCAGCTATGAGTTGACTCAGGAAAAAGCGAAGACCCGCGACTACGCTTCCAGCATGGAGCAGCGCATTCGCATGCTTCAGCAGACCATCGAACAAGCATTGCTTGAGCAAGGTCGCATAAGCGAAAAGCCAGGGTCGAAGTTTGAATAACACTTTGCAGTTAACTGTGTTAGAGTAATCGCAAGAACAAAATTTCTCTGAGATGTTTGCAAGCGGGCCAGTCCCCTGAGCCGATATTTCATACCACAAGAATGTGGCGCTCCACGGTTGGTGAGCATGCTCGGTTCGTCCGAGAAGCCTTAAAACCGTGACGACACATTCACCTTGAACCAAGGGTTCAAGGGTTACAGCCTGCGGCGGCATCTCGGAGATTCCCTTCTTTACTTCGCATCATCCCCCATACGTGTTTTCGGCTGAAGCCGCCCTGTATTACACTTGCTCCTATTGTTTCGCCAGCTCGTAACGAGACCTGCATGACTATACAGCCCGATACCCTGCTCTCCCGTCAGCATATTCGCCAGCAAATCCGCGATCGTCGACGCGCACTCAGCCCGGAGCAACAGCGCCTGTTTGCCCAACAGGCCGCCGAGCGGATGATGGCCTGGCCGCCTATAGTTCTCGCTCACAACGTGGCGCTGTTTCTCTCCTTTGACGGCGAGCTGGACACCCAGCCGCTGATCGACCAGCTCTGGCGCGCCGGCAAGCGGGTATATCTCCCGGTGCTGCATCCCTTTAGCCCCGGCAATCTGCTGTTTTTACACTACCATCCGCAGAGCCAACTGATCGTGAATCGCCTGAAGATCCGCGAACCGAAGCTCGATGTGCGGGATGTGCTGCCGCTGGCTGAACTCGATGTGCTGGTGACCCCGCTGGTGGCCTTCGATGTCAGTGGCCAACGGCTGGGAATGGGCGGCGGTTTTTACGACCGGACGCTGCAAAACTGGCAGCAGTATCGCCTGCAGCCGGTGGGCTACGCGCACGACTGCCAGCAGGTGGATAGCCTGCCGAGCGAAGAGTGGGATATCCCGCTGCCGGCGGTCATCACCCCGGGAAAAACCTGGTGTTGGTAGGTACGCGGGGACGAGAAATTCAGCCTGGAAAGTATTAACAAAAAAACGGGCAGGTACGCGACCTGCCCGAGAGGCAAAAATGATTAGAACAGCAGACGGGCGCGGATAGTCCCCGGGATCGCTTTCATTGCCTGCAGCGCCTGCTGGGCAACATCTTCTTCCGCTTCAATATCAATCACCACGTAGCCCATCTGCGGCGACGTTTGCAGATACTGGGCGGCAATGTTGATGCTCTGCGCGGCGAAGATTTGGTTGATTGCGGTCAGGACGCCCGGCCGGTTCTCATGGATATGCAGCAGACGGCGGCCGCCGTGCAGCGGTAGAGAAACTTCCGGGAAGTTAACTGCCGACAGGGTTGACCCGTTGTCAGAGTATTTCGCCAGCTTGCCAGCTACTTCCAGACCGATGTTCTCCTGCGCTTCCTGAGTGGAGCCACCGATATGCGGTGTGAGGATCACGTTATCAAACTCGCACAGCGGCGAAGTGAAGGGGTCGCTGTTGGTCGCAGGTTCAGTCGGGAAGACGTCGATAGCCGCCCCGGCCAGATGCTTACTGGCCAGCGCATCGCATAGCGCCGGAATGTCCACCACGGTACCGCGGGAGGCGTTGATCAGCAGCGCGCCCGGCTTCATCAGCGCCAGTTCTTCCGCGCCCATCATATTTTTGGTAGAGGCGTTTTCCGGCACGTGCAGGCTGACCACATCGCTCATGTTCAGCAGGTCGGAGAGATGCTGTACCTGAGTGGCGTTGCCGAGCGGCAGTTTGTTTTCAATATCATAGAAGAAGACGTGCATTCCCAGCGATTCCGCCAGAATGCCAAGCTGGGTACCGATGTGGCCGTAACCGATGATGCCCAGCTTTTTACCACGCGCTTCGAAGCTGCCGACCGCCTGCTTGTTCCACACCCCGCGGTGCGCTTTGGCGTTGGCTTCCGGCACGCCGCGCAGCATCAGCAGCAGTTCGCCGATCACCAACTCGGCCACCGAGCGGGTGTTAGAGAACGGCGCGTTAAACACCGGAATACCGCGCTTCGCAGCGGCGTTCAGATCGACCTGGTTGGTCCCGATGCAGAAGCAACCGACGGCAACCAGTTTTTCCGCTGCGGCGAAAATCTCTTCAGTCAGATGGGTACGGGAACGCAGGCCGATGAAATGGGCATCACGGATCGACGCTTTCAGCTGTTCTGAATCCAGCGCGCCTTTATGAAATTCAATGTTGGTGTAACCCGCTGCGCGAAGGCTATCGATTGCCTTTTGATGCACACCTTCAACCAGCAGAAATTTAATCTTGTCTTTTTCCAGTGATACCTTAGCCATTTCCCCGTCCTGTTTTGTCTTAACTGATGTCGTGCTGAACGAAAGTTCGTCTCAGCAACATATCAAAAAAAACTATCGCGGCAATATGAACGTTTGCGTCGCCGTCCTGAAGAAATGTCATCCAGAGGGAAATCGCAGGACAAAACACCAGAAAGAGAAGAAATAATAGCGTGTAAATCAGAATGGTTGCATAAATGTGACAGAAGTCACCAAATTGCACCTGGTGAAAAAATATTTGCGAGGGAGCCGGTCGGCTCCCTGCGGACAGACTATTTTACGATGGTCTTCACGCCATCGGCCGTACCGATCAGTGCCACGTCGGCCCCGCGGTTGGCGAACAGCCCTACGGTCACGACGCCAGGGATGCCGTTGATGGCATTCTCCAGCGCGACAGCATCAAGAATTTCCAGGCCATGCACGTCCAGGATGACGTTGCCGTTATCGGTCACCACGCCCTGCCGGTACTCCGGACGACCGCCCAGCTTGACCAGTTGACGCGCGACGGCGCTGCGCGCCATCGGAATGACTTCAACCGGCAGCGGGAATGCGCCGAGAATATCAACCTGCTTGGAGGCATCGGCGATGCAGATAAATTTATCGGCGACCGAAGCGATAATCTTCTCGCGGGTCAGCGCCGCGCCGCCGCCTTTGATCATTTGCATATGGCCGTTGATCTCATCCGCGCCGTCAACATAGATCCCCAGGCGATCGACGCTGTTAAGATCGAAGACGGTGATCCCGAGGCTTTTCAGCTTCTCGGTGGAGGCGTCGGAGCTGGAAACCGCCCCTTCGATCTGCCCCTTCATGGTGCCCAGCGCGTCAATAAAATGGGCCGCCGTCGAGCCGGTGCCTACGCCGACAATAGTCCCTGGCTGTACATATTGCAGTGCTGCCCAACCTACCGCTTTTTTCAGTTCATCCTGCGTCATAATTCTGGTCCGAGATGTGAATGCCTGTGGCGCATTATAGAACATCGATAGTGGAAATGTCCCTGCGATGCAGATCACACAACTGAACAGACCAATTTCGTCTGTATCAAATAAAAATTTATGTCATAGTGCGAGATAACGATTAGTTATGGGGGCACGCCAGAATAATGAAACGACCGGACTACAGGACACTACAAGCGCTGGATGCGGTGATTAGGGAACGAGGATTTGAGCGCGCCGCGCAGAAGCTATGTATTACCCAGTCCGCCGTCTCACAGCGTATTAAGCAGCTGGAAAATATGTTCGGCCAGCCGCTGCTGGTGCGTACCGTGCCGCCGCGCCCCACCGAGCAAGGTCAGAAACTGCTGGCTCTGTTGCGCCAGGTTGAACTGCTGGAGGAAGAGTGGCTGGGCGATGAACAAACCGGCTCTACGCCGCTGCTGCTGTCGCTGGCGGTGAACGCCGACAGTCTGGCGACCTGGCTGCTGCCGGCGCTGGCCAACGTTCTGTCAGACTCCCCTATTCGTCTCAACCTGCAGGTGGAAGATGAAACCCGCACCCAGGAGCGCCTGCGCCGTGGCGAAGTAGTGGGCGCAGTGAGTATCCAGCCGCAGGCGCTGCCAAGCTGCCTGGTGGATCAGCTGGGGGCGCTCGATTACCTGTTTGTCGCATCAAAAGAGTTTGCGCAACGCTATTTCCCGAATGGCGTGACGCGTTCGGCGCTGCTTAAGGCGCCGGTCGTCGCCTTCGACCATCTGGACGATATGCATCAGGCGTTCCTGCAGCAAAACTTCGACCTGCCGCCGGGCAGCGTCCCCTGCCACATCGTCAACTCGTCGGAAGCTTTCGTGCAGCTGGCGCGCCAGGGCACCACCTGCTGTATGATCCCGCATCTGCAGATCGAAAAAGAGCTCAACAGCGGCGAACTTATCGATCTCACCCCGGGCCTGTTCCAGCGCCGCATGCTCTACTGGCACCGCTTCGCCCCGGAAAGCCGCATGATGCGCCGGGTGACCGATGCGCTCATTGACTACGGACACAAGGGTGCTGCGTCAGGATTAAACCGCGGGCATAAAAAAGCCACTTCGCTGAAGTGGCTTTTTTGTTTCTATCGCTTACTGGGCCGGTTTCGGCGTTTCCGCCGGTTTCGCCGGGGTGGCTGGAGCAGCGGCTTGCGCCGGCTGCAGCTCAAAGACTACATCGACCTGGTCGTCAAACTGGATAGTCGCCTGCTCGTAGGTTTCCTGGGCAGAAACCGGCGCAGCGTCAGCGGCCTTCATCATGCGAACCATCGGGCTCGGCTGATAGTTGGAGACATGGTAGCGCACGCTGTACACCGGACCCAGCTTGCTGTGGAAGCCTGCGGCCAGCTCCTGCGCCTGATGCACGGCGTCGTCGATCGCCGCTTTACGCGCTTTATCTTTGTAGGCGTCCGGTTGCGCAACGCCCAGCGAGACGGAGCGAATCTCGTTGAGACCCGCTTTCAGGGCGCCATCCAGCAGACCGTTGAGTTTATCCAGCTGGCGCAAGGTCACTTCCACTGTGCGCACCGCGCGATAGCCTTTCAGAATGCTTTTCCCGTTCTGATAGTCGTAATCAGGCTGGGTACGCAGATTCGCCGAGTTGATGTCCTTTTTAGCAATACCGCTCTTTTCGAGGAAAGAGAGATATTGCGCAACGCGATCGTCAGCCTGTTTTTTTGCCGACGCGGCGTCTTTTGCCGACACGTTCACTTCGATCGCCAGGGTGGCGATGTCCGGAACCGCGGCAACGCTTGCTGTGCCTGAAGTCACAATGTGCGGGCCATCCGGCAATTCGCTGGCCTGTGCCGCCATCGTGGTCAATCCGAGTGTTGCCGCCAGGGCTAAGACTTTTAACTTCACTGTCGTTTCTCCATGTTACTTAAATCGCCCTTACGGGACGCATGCCAGCAAGCTTAGCGCGTACAGCAGGAAAGTCCATCGGACAACGCTTAGTTAAGCAACGCCTGGATATGGCTGACGCCTTCTCTTGCCAGCTGAAACGCAATAAACCACATGACGGCGCCGACCACAATATTGATGATCCGCTGAGCTCTGGCGGTACGCAGTCGCGGCGCCAGCCAGGCGGCTAACAGCGCCAGGCCAAAGAACCACAGGAAAGAGGCGCTAATGGTCCCTAGCGCAAACCAGCGCTTCGGCTCCACCGCCAGCTGACCTCCCAGGCTGCCTAACACCACAAAGGTGTCCAGATAAACGTGCGGATTAAGCCAGGTCACCGCCAGCATGGTAATAATGATTTTCCAGCGCCCCTGCTGCATTACCTCTGCATTGGCGAGTTCAAGACTCTGACTGAACGCCGTTTTCAATGCGCCGAAGCCATACCACAGCAAAAAGGCCACGCCGCCCCAGGTCACTAGCGCCAGCAGCCACGGGGATTGCATCAGCAGTGCGCTACCGCCGAAAATGCCAGCGCAGATTAACAGCAAGTCGCTGACCGCGCATAGCAGGGCAATCATCAGATGATACTGACGACGGATCCCCTGATTCATCACAAAGGCATTTTGAGGGCCAAGCGGCAATATCATAGCCGCTCCCAGGGCAAGCCCCTGAAAGTAATAAGTAAACATAAGGATTTATCCGCTGAGTTCGAGAGTGGCGCTGACTATAGCGCGAATGAATTATTAGCGGAAATTGAAAGAATTAATCATTAATTAGAACAACTAATGATGAGCTATTGAAAAAGGCCGGCATGGCCGGCCTGAGTTATTGAGAGGCGGTTTACTCTGCTTTTTCCGGCAGGCGCACCACATGAACATCCATCTGCGGGTAAGGGAAGCTGATGCCGTTGGCGTCAAATTCACGCTTGATACGCTCGAGGATATCCCAGTAGACGTTTTGCAGATCGCTGCTTTTGCTCCACACGCGCACCACGAAGTTCACCGACGAGGCGCCGAGTTCGTTCAGACGAACGGTCATTTCCCGATCGCGCAGAATTCGATCGTCAGATTCGATAATCGAGGTCAGCAGCTGCTTTACCTTGTCGATATCAGCATCGTAAGCGACGCCGATAATAAACTCATTGCGACGCGCAGGCTCCCGGGAGAAGTTAATGATATTGCCGGCGATGATTTTCCCGTTCGGGACCACCACTACTTTACCGTCCGCGGTACGCAGGGTGGTGGAGAAAATCTGCACGTTCTGCACGGTGCCGGCGATACCGCCGAGATCGACATATTCACCCGCGCGGAACGGGCGGAACATCACCAGTAGTACGCCTGCGGCAAGGTTCGACAGCGATCCCTGCAGCGCTAAACCCACCGCCAAACCGGCAGCACCCAGCACCGCAATCACCGAGGCGGTCTGCACGCCTACCCGTCCCAGGGCGGCAATCAGCGTAAAGGCGATAACCGCATAGCGCACCAGCGCAGAGAGAAAATCGGCCACGGTAGCGTCAATTTTACGCGCCAGCATCAGGCGGTTGACGGTATTAGAGACGACGCGCGCCACGATCATCCCGACGATCAGGATAGCGATAGCCGCGACGATGTTGACGGCATAGCTCAGCAGCAGCTCCTGGTTGCGTGCCAGCCACGTCCCGGCGTGGTTGATGCTATCGACAACGTTCAAATCTTCCATTTAACATTCCTTATGAATCCCCTGGGGGGAAGTAAATAACTCAGCCTGCGACAGGGCAGTCAGGTTATAGGGTAAACAATAAGTGCACGTTTTGCCAAATGGATCACAGTTTTCTACCGCGCTATCCTGTTGTTAAGATAATAAAAAAGCCCGCATTGCTGCGGGCTTCCGGGTAAGAAACAGATTTTTCTTACAGAACGTCGATCGCGTTCAGCTCTTTAAATGCCTGCTCCAGACGAGTCACCATGGAAGTCTGGGCAGCACGCAGCCATACGCGCGGGTCGTAGTATTTCTTGTTCGGCTGGTCTTCGCCTTTCGGGTTGCCCAGCTGGCCCTGCAGGTAAGCTTCGTTCGCTTTGTAATACTGCAGGATACCGTCCCAGGTTGCCCATTGGGTGTCGGTATCAATGTTCATTTTCACCACGCCGTAGCTGACGGAGTCTTTGATTTCCTGAGCGGAAGAACCGGAACCGCCGTGGAACACGAAGTTCAGGCTGTTGTGCGGCAGGTTGTGTTTCTTGGAAACATATTCCTGAGAGTCGCGCAGGATGGTCGGGGTCAGAACTACGTTACCTGGTTTGTACACGCCGTGTACGTTACCGAAGGAAGCGGCGATGGTGAAACGCGGGCTGATTTTGCTCAGCTCGGTGTAAGCGTAATCCACGTCTTCCGGCTGGGTGTACAGGGCGGAAGCGTCCATGTGGCTGTTATCCACGCCGTCTTCTTCACCGCCGGTGCAGCCCAGTTCGATTTCCAGGGTCATGCCCATTTTGGCCATGCGAGCCAGGTACTTAGAGCAGATCTCGATGTTTTCGTGCAGGGACTCTTCAGACAGGTCGATCATGTGGGAAGAGAACAGCGGTTTGCCAGTAGCGGCGAAGTGTTTTTCACCGGCGTCCAGCAGGCCGTCGATCCACGGCAGCAGTTTCTTCGCGCAGTGGTCAGTGTGCAGGATAACCGGCACGCCGTAGTGTTCAGCCATCTGGTGCACGTGGTGGGCGCCAGAGATAGCGCCGAGGATAGCAGCACCCTGAGGAACGTCAGTTTTCACGCCTTTACCTGCGATGAACGCTGCGCCGCCGTTAGAGAACTGAACGATAACCGGAGAGCGAACTTTCGCTGCAGCTTCCAGAACGGCGTTGATGGAATCAGTACCTACGCAGTTTACCGCCGGCAGTGCAAAGTTGTTTTCTTTCGCTACCTGGAACACTTTCTGAACGTCGTCGCCAGTGATGACGCCCGGTTTTACGAAATCAAAAATTTTAGACATGTTACTTAGTCCTGTATCTGTATCTTCGACCGTTGAAGAAGGTTCGCGAGCCCTTAAGCGCGCTGAAAAACAGGCGGGTTTCCCCGCCTGAACTGAATTACTGCTTAGCGCGCTCTTCGAGCATCGCTACTGCCGGCAGGACTTTGCCTTCGACGAATTCAAGGAATGCGCCGCCGCCAGTGGAGATGTAGGAGATTTTGTCAGCGATGCCGAACAGGTCGATCGCTGCCAGGGTGTCACCGCCGCCGGCGATGGAGAAACCTTCGCTGTCCGCGATAGCGTTAGCCACGATTTCAGTCCCTTTACGGAAGTTAGGGAATTCGAATACGCCAACCGGGCCGTTCCACAGGATGGTTTTGGCGTTCTTCAGGATTTCAGCCAGTTTCTGTGCGGAAACGTCGCCAAGGTCCAGAATCTGCTCGTCATCTTTGATGTCGTTAACAGACTTCAGGGTTGCCGTTGCGGTTTCGGAGAACTCGGTCGCTACGCGAACGTCGGTCGGAACCGGGATATCGCAGGTGCCCAGCAGGCGCTTGGCTTCATCAACCAGATCTGCTTCGTACAGGGATTTACCGACGTTGTGGCCCTGAGCGGCAACGAAGGTGTTAGCGATACCGCCGCCCACGATCAGCTGGTCAGCGATTTTAGACAGGGAATCCAGAACGGTCAGTTTGGTGGACACTTTAGAACCACCAACGATAGCGACCATCGGACGAGCTGGCTCTTTCAGCGCTTTACCCAGCGCGTCCAGTTCAGCGGCCAGCAGCGGGCCTGCGCACGCCACGTCAGCAAATTTGCCGATGCCGTGGGTGGAAGCCTGCGCGCGGTGCGCAGTACCGAAAGCGTCCATCACGAACACGTCGCACAGCGCAGCGTATTTCTTAGACAGTTCTTCGTCGTCTTTTTTCTCGCCTTTGTTGAAGCGAACGTTTTCCAGCACCACCAGTTCACCGGCAGCCACTTCCACGCCGTCCAGGTAGTCTTTAACCAGGCGTACCGGGTTGGACAGTTTGTCTTTCAGGTAATTAACAACCGGCAGCAGAGAGAATTCTTCGTTGTACTCGCCTTCGGTCGGACGACCCAGGTGAGAAGTAACCATGACTTTCGCGCCCTGCTTCAGCGCCAGTTCAATGGTCGGCAGAGATGCACGGATACGTGCGTCGCTGGTTACTTTCCCGTCTTTAACTGGTACGTTCAGATCCGCACGGATAAAAACGCGTTTACCAGCCAGATCCAGATCGGTCATCTTAATTACAGACATGGTGAATCCTCTCGTTGATTCATAAAGTTTTGTCGACGTTTACGCGTCGAACCTGAAACCAATAGCCGCCATCGCTAACGTCGTGTCGAGCATTCGGTTAGCAAAGCCCCATTCGTTATCGCACCAGACCAGCGTTTTGATCAGATGCGCGCCACTGACCCGGGTTTGCGTACCATCGACGATGGCGCTGTGCGGATCGTGGTTAAAATCTGTCGAGACCAACGGTAATTCCGTATAGTCAACTATACCATGAAATGCACCTTGTGCTGCTTTTTGCAGCAACTGGTTGACTTCACATGCTTTTACCGGTTTTTTCACCGTCACGCTCAGGTCAATTGCCGTCACGTTAATCGTCGGCACCCGCACGGCAATCGCTTCAAAACGGTCGTTAAATTGCGGAAAAATACGGGTGATCCCTGCCGCCAGTTTGGTATCCACCGGAATGATCGACTGGCTGGCCGCGCGGGTACGCCGCAGATCCGGATGGTAGGCGTCAATCACCTGCTGGTCATGCATCGCCGAATGAATGGTGGTGACGGTGCCGGACTCAATGCCATAGGCGTCATCGAGCAGTTTAATGATCGGAATAATGCAGTTGGTGGTGCAGGAGGCGTTGGAGACAATGCGATGCCCGGCGCGAAGTTCATCCTGATTTACGCCGTACACCACCGTCGCGTCGAGGTCGTTGCCGCCGGGGTGAGAAAAGAGCACTTTTTTCGCCCCCGCCTGAAGATGGACTTCACCGTGTTCACGACTCCCGTATACGCCGGTACAGTCAAGCACGACGTCCACCGCCAGTTCGCGCCAGGGCAGCGCCGCAATGGTCGGCTCATGCAGCAGACGGATGGCATCGTCGCCAACAAACAGCTGCTCGCGCTCCTGACGGACATCCCAGGCGAAACGGCCATGGCTGGTGTCATATTTCAATAAATGCGCGATGCCCGCGGCATCCGCCAGCTCATTGATTGCCACCACGGTGATTTCCGCACGACGCCCGGATTCATATAGAGCACGAACCACGTTGCGTCCAATGCGACCGAAGCCATTAATCGCGATGCGAATGGTCATAGATCTCCTGCAAGGCTGTCCCTGTTATGAGGTGGCTGACAGAGTAATCCAGCAACGCTCTGAGGGGAACCTTACCAGCTGCAAACTGCGACTGATTGATTAATTGTCGAACATTTAAACGACTGAAACGCTTCAGCTAGAATAAGCGAAATGAGGAATAAAAGGAATGTTTGTCCAGCGCAATAAACCAGCTATATGACTCACATCACATTTTTTCTGGAATAATTTACAACCGTATTACATGGTTCAGGAATAGCAGATACAAAAAAGCCGGGTGGCGAGATAAAAGCAAAACGGTAACCCAGGGGTTACCGTTTTTGGTGTTGGCACCCTCTCCTGTGGGAGAGGGTTGGGGTGAGGGCATCAGCCCGCACCGTACCAGCGATTACAGCAGCGCTTTCGCTTTAGCGACCACGTTATCAACGGTGAAGCCGAACTCCTCGAACAGCTGCTCAGCCGGCGCAGACTCACCGAAGGTGGTCATGCCAACGATAGCGCCGTTCAGGCCAACGTATTTGAACCAGTAGTCAGCGATACCCGCTTCCACGGCAACGCGCGCGGTCACGGCTTTCGGCAGTACGGATTCGCGATAAGCCGCATCCTGCTTGTCGAACGCGTCGGTGGACGGCATGGAAACCACGCGCGCCTTCACGCCTTCGGCAGTCAGTTTGTCCCATGCGGCAACCGCCAGTTCCACTTCTGAACCGGTGGCGATGAAGATCAGCTCCGGCTGGCCGGCGCACTCTTTCAGCACATAACCGCCGCGGGCCACGTTCGCCAGCTGCTCTGCGGTACGCTCCTGCTGCGCCAGGTTCTGACGGGAGAGGATCAGCGCGGTCGGGCCGTCCTGACGCTCCACGCCATATTTCCACGCAATCGCAGATTCAACCTGGTCACACGGACGCCAGGTGGACATGTTCGGGGTCACGCGCAGGGAAGCCACCTGCTCTACCGGCTGGTGAGTCGGGCCGTCTTCGCCCAGACCGATGGAGTCGTGGGTGTAGACCATCACCTGACGCTGTTTCATCAGCGCGGCCATACGTACCGCGTTACGCGCGTATTCCACGAACATCAGGAAGGTGGAGGTGTACGGCAGGAAGCCGCCGTGCAGCGCGATACCGTTGGCGATAGCGGTCATACCGAACTCGCGCACGCCGTAGTGGATGTAGTTCCCGGCAGCGTCTTCGTTGATCGGCTTAGAGCCGGACCACAGGGTCAGGTTGGACGGCGCGAGATCTGCGGAGCCGCCGAGGAATTCCGGCAGCAGCGGGCCGAAGGCTTCGATGGCGTTCTGCGAGGCTTTACGGCTGGCGATTTTCGCCGGGTTGGCCTGCAGCTTCGCGATGAACTCGTTAGCTTTCGCGTCGAAGTCAGACGGCATTTCGCCTTTCATACGGCGGGTGAATTCGGCTGCTTCCTGCGGGAAGGCTTTGGCGTAGGCAGCGAACTTCTCATTCCACGCCGCTTCTTTCGCCTGGCCGGCTTCTTTGGCATCCCACTGGGCATAGAGGTCAGACGGGATGTCAAACGGCGCGTGTTTCCAGCCCAGCGCTTCGCGGGTCAGAGCGATTTCGGCGTCGCCCAGCGGCGCGCCGTGGGAGTCGTGGGTGCCGGCTTTGTTCGGCGAACCGAAACCGATGATGGTCTTGCACATCAGCAGGGACGGTTTGTCGGTGACCGCCCGCGCTTCTTCTACCGCGCGTTTGATGGCGTCAGCGTCGTGACCGTCCACGCCGCGCACCACGTGCCAGCCGTAGGCTTCAAAGCGTTTGGCGGTGTCGTCGGTGAACCAGCCTTCAACGTGGCCGTCGATGGAGATGCCGTTGTCATCATAGAACGCCACCAGTTTACCCAGTTTCAGGGTACCGGCCAGGGAGCACACTTCGTGAGAAATGCCTTCCATCATGCAGCCGTCGCCCATGAAGGCGTAGGTGTAGTGGTCGACGATATCGTGTCCCGGACGGTTGAACTGCGCCGCCAGGGTTTTCTCGGCGATAGCCATCCCGACCGCGTTAGCGATACCCTGGCCCAGCGGACCGGTGGTGGTTTCCACGCCTGCGGTGTAGCCGACTTCCGGGTGACCCGGGGTTTTGGAGTGCAGCTGGCGGAAGTTTTTCAGCTCTTCAATCGGCAGATCGTAGCCAGTGAGGTGCAGCAGGCTGTAAATCAGCATCGAACCATGGCCATTTGACAACACAAAACGGTCACGGTCAGCCCAGGCCGGATTGTTCGGGTTATGGTTCAGGAAATCACGCCACAGCACTTCGGCAATGTCAGCCATACCCATCGGGGCCCCCGGGTGGCCGGATTTGGCTTTCTGTACAGCGTCCATGCTCAGCGCACGAATAGCGTTAGCAAGCTCTTTACGTGAGGACATTTTGACTCCAGTTCGGACTGTTGAAGGCCATGCCCTTAACGACTTGACGAGAGCGCGTTTTGGGCTACGCCGGAAAAAAGTGTGAACAATGTAACCCAAGCGACAAGTCATGTACATGGAGCATCCTTTTGCCCTTTAAGAAATCTCTGGAACAGGTTGTGCTACGCCGGAATCCGCTCGCCCGCATCCTGCGATACTCTTTATAATTTACGCAGAATACGGTTCCCTGCCGTCGCCGTATTTTCGGATAAACAACCATAAGATTGTGGAAGATAAAAATGAAAATTCGCTCAACCGTACTTGCTCTTGGGATCGCAGCAACCCTCACCGGATGTCAGAACATGGACTCCAACGGTCTGCTCAGCTCAGGCGCCGAAGCCTTCCAGGCATACTCTCTCAGCGACGCGCAGGTGAAAACCTTAAGCGACCAGGCCTGTAAAGAGATGGACGCCAAAGCGAAAATCGCCCCGGCCAACAGTGAATACAGCCAGCGGCTGAACAAAATCGCGGCTGCGCTGGGCGATAACATCAATGGTCAGCCCGTGAACTACAAGGTCTATGAGACCAAGGATGTCAACGCCTTCGCCATGGCCAACGGCTGCATCCGCGTCTACAGCGGGCTGATGGATCTGATGAACGATAATGAAGTCGAGGCGGTGATCGGCCACGAAATGGGCCACGTCGCGCTGGGCCACGTGAAGAAAGGCATGCAGGTCGCCCTGGGTACCAACGCCGTGCGTGCGGCGGCGGCCTCCGCGGGCGGTATCGTCGGTAGCCTGTCGCAGTCTCAGTTGGGCGATCTGGGCGAAAAACTGGTGAACTCGCAGTTCTCCCAGCGTCAGGAATCGGAAGCGGATGACTACTCTTACGACCTGCTGCGTAAGCGCGGTATCAATCCGTCGGGACTGGCCACCAGCTTCGAGAAACTGGCCAAGCTGGAAGCCGGTCGTCAGAGTTCGATGTTTGACGATCACCCGGCCTCAGAAGCGCGCGCCCAGCATATTCGCGATCGCATGAAGGCCGACGGCATTAAATAAGCGACAGCGGGAGGCGCTAGCGCCTCCTCACCAATCTTTGCCAGCCAACAATCAAATAGCCAGGGCTTTATTGAAGACAGCCACTTGGAACTCTTTTTACGTAACGCTTATACCCGTCATACTTCAAGCTGCATGTGCGTTGGCAATAACTCGGCCTATCCCTGGGCCTCGCCCCTACGGGGCCAGCGCAAGCGCTGTTCAAAACGGCTAGCCGTTTTGTCCGGCAACTCGAATTATTTAGGGTATATACCAAACGTGATTATCGCGATGGGTTGCCGGATAAAGCCGAATGGGGCCAGGGGATTATCGCCACCTTCGAATCCGGCTTTACCCAGGGACCGGTCGGCTTCGGTGTGGACTGTATCGCCCAGTATGCGGTGCGCCTTGACGGCGGTCGCGGGCCCAGCGGCCTGCGCCTTGATTAACCCCCTGTACCGTACGGCACAGGGGGTTACCGGGGTTATTCGCCCTTCTTCGCCGCCTGGATGTACAGCATCTCCAGCGCCAGGGTCGCCGCCGCCAGAGCGGTAATTTCGGACTGATCGTAGGCCGGGGCGACTTCCACCACGTCCATCCCGACGATGTTCAGGTCCTTCAGGCCGCGCACCAGCTTGATCGCGCGGTCGGAGGTCAGCCCACCGATAACCGGGGTACCGGTGCCTGGCGCAAACGCCGGATCCAGACAGTCGATATCAAAGGTCAGGTACACCGGCATGTCGCCGACGATCTGCTTCACCTGGGCAATCACGTCATCAACTCTGCGGTCGTTAACCTGGCCGGCGTCGAGCACCGTAAAGCCATTGTCTTTGTCGAACTCGGTGCGGATCCCGATCTGTACGGAGTGGTTCGGATCGATAAGCCCTTCGTTCGGCGCGGTATAGAACATGGTGCCGTGGTCGAACTCGCAGCCGTTGGCGTAGGTATCGGTGTGAGCATCGAAGTGCACCAGCGCCATTTTACCAAAGTGCTTGGCATGGGCGCGCAGCAGCGGCAGGGTAACGAAGTGGTCGCCGCCAAAGGAGAGCATACGTTTGCCGGCCGCCAGCAGCTTCTCGGCGTGAGCCTGCAGCTTCTCGCTCATTTCGCGCGCGTCGCCGAAGGCGTACACCAGATCCCCACAGTCCACCACGTTCAGGCGCTCGCGCATATCGAAGTTCCACGGGAAACGGTTGTGCTCCCAGGCAAGGTTAGTGGAAACCTGACGGATCGCCGCCGGGCCATGACGGCCGCCCGCGCGCCCGGAGGTCGCCATATCGAACGGCACGCCGGTGATGACCCAGTCCGCATCGCTTTCATACGGCATAAAGTTCATTGGCAAACGCAGAAAGCCAAAGGCATTGGATACCAGGGAGTTATCGTATTGATGACCTAAAGTGCTCATGGATATGACCTCTTTTGACAGTCGTGGAACGTAAAAAATAAGTATAAAAAAACCCCTCCGCGTCGTTAGGCCCGACGAGGAAGGGTTTGATAGATAAATCGCTTATTGGCGTGAATTATCGCCGGTAATGCATACGGGTTCAAGTGAGTATCGCATGCTGCCGGATGACGGCTTCGCCTTATCCGGCCGACATACGCAGGCCCGGTCAGCGCAGCGCCACCGGGCATCAGCAGCTACTCGTCTTCCAGATAAGTATAGCCGTACAGTCCCGCCTCGAACTCCTCGAGGAACTGCTGCTGCAGCGCGTCGTCCAGACCGGTATTTTTCACCTGATCGCGGAACTGGGTCAGCAGCGTATTCGGATCCAGCTGCACATACTGCAGCATATCCGCCACGGTATCGCCCTCGTCGGACAGCTCAACCTCAACGCTGCCGTCAGGGAAGACGAACACGTCCACCGCCTCGGTATCGCCGAACAGGTTATGCATGTTGCCGAGGATCTCCTGATAGGCGCCAACCATGAAGAAGCCCAGCATCGGCGGGTTCTCCGGGTCGTATTCCGGCATCGGCATGGTGGTGGCGATCCCGTCGCCGTCCACGTAGTGATCGATGGCGCCATCGGAATCGCAGGTGATGTCCAGCAGCACCGCGCGGCGCTCCGGCGACTTGTTCAGCCCTTCCAGCGGCATCACCGGGAACAGCTGATCGATCCCCCAGGCATCCGGCATCGACTGGAACAACGAGAAGTTGACGTAGATTTTATCCGCCATTCGCTCCTGCAGCTCATCGATGATGGGACGATGGGCGCGGTTGCTCGGGTCGAGCTGCTTCTGCACCTCATGGCACATGTTCAGATACAGCTGTTCCGCCCACGCGCGCTCCTGCAGGTTGAAGGTGCCTGAGGAGTAGCCGATGTGGATATCGTGCAGGTCCATCTGGCTGTCGTGCAGCCATTCGCGCAGCGAGCGGCGGTTGCCGGTCTCGTGCATCTCCAGCCAGGTTTCCCACATGCTCTGCAGCGGACGCGCAGCGTCTTCCGCCGGCGGGGTCGCCTCGGTGTATTCGTTACGCTCCACGCCGATGATGTTGGAAACCAGCACGGTATGGTGCGCGGTCACCGCGCGGCCGGACTCGGTGATCACCGTCGGGTGCGGCAGGCCATTCTCTTCGCAGGCATCGCCGATCGCCCAGATGATATTGTTGGCGTATTCGTTCAGACCGTAGTTCACCGAGCAATCGGACTGCGAGCGGGTGCCTTCATAGTCCACGCCCAGGCCGCCGCCGACGTCGAAGCACTGAATATTGACGCCCAGCTTATGCAGTTCGACGTAGAAACGCGCCGATTCACGCACGCCGGTGGCGATATCGCGAATGTTAGCCATCTGCGAACCGAGGTGGAAGTGCAGCAGTTGCAGGCTCTCAAGATGGCCTGCCTCGCGCAGAATTTCGACCAGTTGCAGCACCTGGGTCGCTGCGAGGCCGAACTTGGACTTCTCGCCGCCGGAGGACTGCCATTTACCGGAGCCCTGCGAGGCCAGACGCGCACGTACGCCAAGGCGCGGCACCACGTTCAGGCGCTCGGCCTCTTCCAGTACGATAGCGATCTCGGACATCTTCTCAATGACCAGATAGACCTTGTGGCCCATCTTCTCGCCCACCAGCGCCAGACGGATATATTCGCGGTCTTTATAACCATTACAGACGATGACGCTGCGGGTCATCCCGGCGTGCGCCAGCACGGCCATCAGTTCCGCTTTCGAACCGGCTTCCAGGCCCAGCGGCTCTCCGGAATGGATCAGCGATTCAATCACGCGACGGTGCTGGTTAACCTTGATCGGGTAGACGAGGAAGTAATCGCCGTTATAGCCATACGATTCACGCGCGCGTTTGAAGGCGGCGTTGATCGAGCGCAGGCGGTGCTGCAGGATCTGCGGGAAGCAGAACAGCGCCGGCAAGCGCTGCCCTTGCGCTTCACGCGCTTTGACTAATTCCGCGAGGTCAACGCGCGCTTCCGGGACGTCCGGATCCGGGCAAACGCTGATGTGGCCCAGTTCGTTGACGTCATAATAGTTATTGCCCCACCAGGCAATATTATAAGTACGCAGCATCTTGCTGGCTTCCTGGGAGCTCATCGCTACCTCCTGCATGGAACGTAGTACACCGTGTTCGCCTGCTGACGAAGGCGAAACCATAGACATGTCGTCAGACATAGCGAACCTCAATTTTTAATAATAAGTGTAAGACAGTTAACTACTATCGCAGTCCAAAGATGCGATAACAACCCATGAACAGTCCTAAAGCCCAGCACTATCTGCTGGTTTTGCGACTGCGCGACCGGTTTCTTATTCATATCATCGTAAAACACGTAGCCGAACAGAGTATGACAGTCCGGAGAAACCACGAGAAAACTCTTGCCAGGCAAGAGCGCCCTTGTTCAGTTTTCTGACGGCCGACCGGCCCTGGAATCCTGAGAAGCGCCGAGATGGGGTGAACATCGGCTGGTTTGCATGAGAGAGATGCAGGTTGCGGAGTGCTGACGCGCGACAGAACGACGCGACGAATCAAACGAAAAACATTGGTTCATTATCTGGTATCACCTCCACACCGCCCTGCGACAGGGTCGGCGACAAGCCAAAGCTATACATACCGGGCAACAGGCGCTACGCCGCTGCGAGATTCTGTAAATACAGACTGCTTAACCCGGCTGGAAGTGGCACCACAGGGCCATGCCCCGTGCGCTTTTTTAATGAGCCGCGCGCGGCGTTTTATACCGAGAAGCGGGGTAAAAAGCAAAATAAAAATGTGCCTGTTTGCGCGGTTGTCAGGAAATTTTGCCTGGCGGGTTTTCCCATAAATGCGACCGCCATCAAAAAAGGCTGGAAATGGGCTCAAGATTTGACCTAAAATGGCCGTCCAGAAGTTAATCCGTCTATACTGATTAACACTCAGACTGCTCGTGTCGCTACCTGCGCGGCTTTGCGCTGATTATCCACCAAAGCCACATTACACAACAGTATGAGCTATCCGAATCGTCCACAGGTGAAATAAAATATGGCAAAACACCTTTTTACGTCTGAGTCCGTATCAGAAGGGCATCCTGACAAAATTGCTGACCAAATCTCTGATGCCGTGCTGGATGCGATCCTCGAGCAGGATCCGAAAGCGCGTGTCGCATGTGAAACCTATGTCAAAACCGGCATGGTGCTGGTAGGCGGCGAAATCACCACCAGCGCATGGGTTGATATCGAAGAGATCACCCGTAACACCGTCCGCGAAATTGGCTACGTGCAGTCCGATCTGGGCTTGGACGCCAACTCGTGTGCCGTTCTGAGCGCCATTGGTAAACAGTCTCCGGACATCAACCAGGGCGTCGACCGTGCCGACCCGCTGGAACAGGGCGCAGGCGACCAGGGTTTGATGTTTGGCTATGCGACC
>SKEA01000884.1_pt1 | contig 24128 bp, 19 predicted proteins | sample 4826601 | NCBI WGS metagenome assembly SKEA01 (sample SAMN11008821, study PRJNA524170) | human gut metagenome | biome: Human fecal sample; material: Feces; isolation source: fecal sample from pouch patient p13, p53 | host: Homo sapiens | place: Israel: Tel-Aviv | collected 2016-07-06 | reverse complement strand
TGCCCACTCTTTGTACTAATTATGCGATTTTTTCTTGCTTGCACCGATTTCTGCATCAATTGATGTAAGTTTGATGTAAATCGCTGTTTTTTTAGTTTTTTATCAAATGAAGTACGTCCCGTCTATTTGGTAAAACGGTACATCTTTACATCATCTTAATAGAGCTTTGCACCTGCCGGAATGTGGTCATCTACCATCAGAAGATGAAGCTTTTCTTCGCCTTCTTCTTCATGAATAGCACTGAGGAGCATACCGCAAGAGTCAATGCCCATCATCGCTCTCGGTGGAAGATTTGTGATAGCGATAAGAGTCTTTCCAACCAGTTCCTCCGGCTCATAAAAGCTATGAATACCGCTTAAAATGGTTCTGTCTGTGCCTGTTCCGTCATCAAGAGTAAACTGTAACAGTTTCTTTGACTTCGGTACTGCAACACACTCTTTAACCTTTACTGCACGGAAATCTGACTTGCTGAATGTATCAAAGTCTACCATTTCCTCAAACAAAGGCTCAATCTTTACTTTAGAAAAATCAATCTTTTCAGACTCAGTTTTTACATTTTTTTCAGGTGCTTCAGAAGCTGTATTATTTACATCATTTTTCTTATTTACACCATCTAAGGATTTCATTGTCGGGAATAATAACACATCACGAATAGCCTGAGCATCTGTCAGCAGCATTACCAGTCTGTCGATTCCGTATCCGATTCCACCTGTTGGCGGCATACCGATCTCCAGTGCATTCAGGAAATCTTCATCTGTGTGGTTTGCCTCTTCATCACCGGCTGCAAATGCTTCTTCCTGTGCTGCAAAACGTTCTCTCTGATCAATCGGGTCATTTAACTCTGAGTATGCATTACACATCTCACGTCCGTATACATACAACTCAAAACGCTCTACATAATTCGGGTCTTCCGGATTCTTCTTTGTCAGTGGTGAAATCTCGATTGGATGATCTGTTACAAATGTTGGCTGAATCATCTTCTCTTCACAGAACTCATCAAAGAAGAGGTTCAGGATGTCACCCTTCTTGTGACGTTCTTCATATTCTACATGATGCTCATCTGCTAATGCTTTAGCTTCTTCGTCTGTCTTAACTTCTGCAAAATCAACACCTGCATACTTCTTAACAGCATCGATCATAGAAATTCTTTCGAATGGTTTTGCCATATCGATAACTGTTCCGTTGTAGCTGATAACTGCGCTTCCGCACACTTTTTCTGCGAGGTAACGGAACATACTCTCTGTCAGTTCCATCATTCCCTCATAGTCTGTATATGCCTGATATAATTCCATCAGTGTGAATTCCGGATTGTGACGTGTATCTACACCTTCATTACGGAATACTCGTCCGATCTCATATACTCTCTCAAGTCCTCCGACAATCAGTCTCTTCAGGTACAATTCCAGAGAAATACGGAGTTTCACATCTTCATTCAGCGCATTGTAATGTGTCTCGAATGGTCTTGCTGCCGCTCCACCTGCATTGCTTACCAGCATCGGAGTCTCTACTTCCATAAATCCACGTCCATCTAAGAAGTTACGGATCTCTTTGATGATCTTAGAACGTTTGATAAATGTCTCTTTTGACTCTGGATTCATGATCAGATCTACATATCTCTGACGGTAACGTGTATCGGTATCTGTTAATCCATGGAACTTCTCCGGAAGGATCTGTAAACTCTTAGAAAGAAGTGTCATCTTCTCTGCATGGATAGAAATCTCTCCTGTTCTTGTTCTGAACGCAAATCCTTCTAATCCGAAAATGTCACCAATATCAGAACGTTTAAAATCTGTGTAAGAGTCTGTTCCGATCGCATCTCTTGCAACATATACCTGGATACTTCCCTGCAGATCCTGAATGTTGCAGAAAGAAGCCTTACCCATAACTCTCTTGAACATCATACGTCCTGCGATAGATACATGAATTGGATTGGCATCCATGATACTTCTTCTCTCTTCATAATCTTTCTTCAGAACCTCTTTTGCCTGTTCTTCATCCATTCCCTCTACGTCTGGTGTCTGGTGGTCTTTTAAAAGTTCTGCTTCATGTGCTTCATACAGACTCTTCACTTCCAATGAGTGATGTGTCTGATTGAATTTTGTAATCTGAAATGGATCTTTTCCATTCTGCTGAAGGTCTGCTAATTTCTCACGTCGAACCTTTCTTAACTGGTTCACGTCCTGTTCCTGTCCGTTGTTCTGCTGCTTAGCCACTTTTTTATTCTCCTTCCTTATCCGAATTCAGACCTCCCGTGTGAGAGAGGCCTGAGTCTTGTGTCCTTGTTATTCTTCGACGGGTATCTGCCTGTCTCTTATAATGAACGGCTGATGTCCAGTACCTTGTACTCCATTACTCCAGCCTGTGTCTCTACAGTTACGACATCTCCGATCTGTTTTCCCATCAATGCCTGGCCAACCGGTGATTCATTGGAAATCTTTCCTTCCAGACTGTTCGCTTCTGTAGAACCAACCAGTTTGAATTCCATCTCTTCATCAAATGTGATGTCGAATACTTTTACCGTACATCCGATATTGATCTTATCAAAATCGACCTCGTCTTCTACTACAACTTCTGCATTCTTAAGAATTGCTTCCAGTTCTTCGATACGTGCTTCAATGTCTCTCTGTTCATCTTTTGCTGCATCGTACTCTGCATTCTCTGATAAGTCTCCCTGTTCTCTTGCTTCTTTGATCTTCTGGGCAATCTCTCTACGTTTTACAACCTTGAGGTTCTCAAGTTCATCTTCCAGTGCTTTTAAACCAGCATAAGTAAGTAATTTTTTCTTTGCTTCCATCTGTCTCCTGCTCCTTTTTCTGTTCCATATTACTCTGACATTTTTATGCCTGAATCATCTATCTGAATAATTAATCTGTCATAGAATAATGATACTTTCACAATTTCATTATTATACATAAATGCATGTTTTATGTCAATCTTTTTATCAGCTGCAAGTACCCGTTTTTCCTTTATTTTCAGCATTTTTGTACATTATACGATTGCTTTGTCCAGAAGTACTTCCAGTTCCTCATAAGATTCCACCTGATTGATCGCATCCCTGAGTTTTGCAGAACCTTTCATTCCTTTTGTATACCAGGCGACATGCTTACGCATCTCCCTGATTCCGATGAAGTCTCCTTTGAATTCAATCTGCAGTTTTGCATGTCTTAGCATCGTCTCTTTGATCTTCTCCGGAGTCGGTCTCGGCGGAACAACACCGGTCCTTTCGTATTCCTGGAGTTCGTGGAATATCCATGGATTCCCCTGTGCACCTCTTCCGATCATCACACCGTCACAGCCTGTTTCTCTTCTCATCTGAAGTGCCATCTCTCCGGAAGTCACATCACCGTTTCCAATCACCGGAATGGATACAACCTCCTTGACCTGACGGATGATATCCCAGTCTGCTTTTCCGGAATAGTATTGTTCTCTTGTCCGTCCGTGTACTGCGACCGCTGCACCTCCTGCATCTTCGATAATCTTTGCGATCTCCACAGCATTGATATTATCATCGTCGAACCCTTTTCTTATTTTCACCGTTACCGGCTTTTTAATTGCCTTTGATACTGCCGATACGATCTCATGTACCAGCTCTGGGTTCTTCATAAGTGCAGATCCCTCTCCATTCCGCACTACTTTTGGCACCGGGCATCCCATATTAATATCTAGAATCTGAAATGGCAGTTCTTCTATCATCTTTGCCATCTCGCTCATAATCTTCGGATCCGATCCAAAAAGCTGCAATGACACCGGATACTCATCCGGATGGATCGCCAGTAATGCTTTTGTATTTTTATTCTTATATTGCAAAGCTTTTGCACTGATCATTTCCATGCAGAGAAGCCCTGCTCCCTGTTCTTTACATAAAAGTCTGAAAGGCAGATCCGTTACTCCCGCCATCGGTGCGAGTATATATGGATTTGCCAGATTAACATTCCCGATTTTCATTTTTCTACTCCTGTTATCACACTCAGATTACAATTACCTGTAATTTTTTCAAGAAACACACAGCACTATATATCAGATAAGACAGCCCCTAACATTCATAAACGAAGCTTTCTTGATATATAGTGCTGCATATTTCTTTGCAAGTCTACACTGTCAACACTGCAGATTATTTATTTTTTTTATTTTTTTCGTAAATGAACCGAAGTCCCTTTAACGTAAGCTGTGAATCGTACACATCGATCATATCGGTCTCATTTGCAATTATCTTGCCAAGTCCGCCGGTTGCCACTACTTTCGCATTCGGATATCCGGATTCTTCTTTCATTCGTCTGATAATATATTCCGTCTGACCGATTTGTCCGTATACAAGACCGGCCTGCATTGCCGTAATTGTCTCTTTTGCAAGAATTGATTTCGGTTTGCGGATTTCTATTGCCGGAAGCATATCTGCCTCTCCCCAGAGAGACTGTGCCGAAGTCCTGATTCCCGGTGCGATCACACCTGCTTCAAATGTTCCGTCCGGACCGATCACGTCAAATGTTGTTGCTGTTCCAAAATCCACAACAATTGTTGGACCTCCGTATAAAGTATACGCACCGACTGCATCTACAATGCGGTCCGGACCGACCTGTCTCGGATTCTCTGTGACAATGCGGATTCCGGTCTTAATTCCAGCAGATACGACCACCGGCTTTACGCCGAAGTATTTGATGATCGCACTGCCGAGTGAATGCATCACATCTGGTACTACGGATGCAATGATCACTGCATTGATCTTGGAACTTTCAATCCCATGTCTTTCTACGAGTTCCTGTAAAGTAATTCCATATTCATCCGATGTTCTCGGCTGCTTTGTCTTCATACGGAATGTACCAAATAATTCTTCTTTATCAAACACACCAAGTGTAATATTGGTGTTTCCTACATCGATTACAAGAAGCATCTTTCTCCTCCTGTTTTGTCTGCTGCCTTCTGGTTACTCTTCGCTGTTTATCTCTTCGCCCAGGAAGAATACTTTATAATATAACTGCAATGCCTGCAGAAGATCCTGTTTCTCTCTCTGCAGCTGCTTGATCTTAAGCTGGCTTCCGATCTCATCGAACATCGGATCGAATTCCTCGGTCGAGACCTCAAAGCATAATTCTCCGTCTTCTTCAAACACCAGCGTAAGGATTCCCCCTACGTCATGCACATACAATACGCACATAATCTTCAGTTCATTCTTCACATCATCCGGAAGCTGTTCAAAATCCGGATTCAGATAATACTTTTCTTCATATGAATTAGCACCGCAAAGCACTACTTTTCCATCATACATATCCATATACTCCTCTAACTGATACCTCTCCGGCATAGATTTCTTTCTCTTTTCCATCCGGCGTTCTTACAATCAGTTCTCCGGTCTGATTGATGCCGATAGCATATGCTTTATATTCATTCCCCGGTTCCAGGACCTTGACCTCCCGGTCCTTATTCACCAACATGGAATTATAAAGTTCCTGCAATCCTGACAGATCTTCTGTCTCCTGAAATATCTCATAATATTTTTCAAAGATTTTCATTACTGCTGCGATCAGCCCGGAACGCTTTATGCGCTTTCCGAGTTCCATCTTAAGTGATGAGGCAGTTTCCTTAATATCATCAGGGAACGTATCCTGATTCACATTAATTCCCACTCCGATCACTACATGATTGATGTAATCGATCTCTGTACTCATCTCTGTCAGGATACCACAGATTTTCTTTCCATTCACAACGATATCATTCGGCCACTTAATCTTTGTCTCAAGACCGGTAACCTCCCGGATTCCTTCTGCCACGGCAATCGCCATGATCAGTGTAAGCTGTGGCGCTTTTACAGGCGGAATATCCGGATACAACAATATCGTCATATAGATACTGCTCCCGGATGGCGATTTCCAGACGCGGCCCCTTCGCCCTTTCCCTGCCATCTGCATATCTGCAACAAATAATGTCCCATGAGGTTCCTTATTATTTCCGGCTTCCTTTGCCCGGTTATTTGTGGAATCAGTCTCATCATAATATATGACGTTCTTTCCTGCCCACTTTGTATCTACCAGACTGTCGATCTCTGCTTTTGACATAACATCCGGACTTTCGATAAGGCGGTAGCCTTTGTTACGCACCGCCTCTATCTGATAGCCTTCCTTCTTAAGCTGATCGATCACTTTCCAGATGGCTGTTCTGGACACCTGGAACTGTTCGCACAGCTGTTGTCCGGAAATATATGTATCATTCTCTTTTAACAAACGTAATATTTCTGATTTCATACTCTGTCTGCTCTTGCCTACTCTCTTTCACCAAGTGTTGCCACCATGACAGCCTTGATCGTATGCATACGGTTCTCAGCCTCGTCAAATACCTTTGACTGCGGAGACTCGAATACTTCATCTGTAACTTCCATATCGTCCAGGCCGAATTTGTCATGAATCTGTTTGCCGATCTTCGTCTTCAGATCATGGAATGCCGGCAGGCAGTGTAAGAAGATAGCCTGTTCTCCTGCATTTTCCATTACTTTCTTTGTCACCTTGTATGGGGACAGTTCACGGATACGTTCTTCCCATACTTCGTCCGGCTCACCCATGGATACCCATACATCCGTACAGATAACGTCTGCATCTTTGGTTCCGCTTTCGATATCTTCTGTCAGTGTGATGGTTGCTCCTGTCTCTTTTGCATATCCTTTGCAAGTCTCTACCAGTTCCTCATTCGGAAAATAGTTCTTAGACGTACATGCCACGAAATGCATACCTAATTTGGCACATGCGATCATCAGGGAATTGCCCATATTGTATCTTGCATCACCCATGTATACCAGCTTGATACCTTTCAGATGTCCGAAATGTTCACGGATCGTCAGCATATCCGCCAGCATCTGTGTCGGATGATACTCATTCGTCAGTCCGTTCCATACCGGAACGCCTGCATATTTGGCCAGTTCCTCCACAATCTCCTGTCCAAATCCACGATACTCGATTCCATCAAACATTCTTCCGAGAACTCTTGCTGTATCTTCGATACTTTCTTTCTTCCCGATCTGTGAACCTGAAGGATCAAGGTAAGTCGTTCCCATACCCATATCGTGAGCAGCTACTTCGAAAGAACAGCGGGTTCTGGTACTGGTCTTTTCAAAGATCAATGCCACATTCATTCCTCTGTATTTATCAACCGGAATTCCTTTTTTCTTTTTTTCTTTTAATTCTGCGGAAAGATCAAGCAGATATGTGATCTCTTCCGGTGTGAAATCTTTCAGTGTCAGGAAATTTCTGCCTTTTAAATCCATTGTTTTGTACCTCGTTTTTATTCTTTGACTTTTATCTTATGTCTTTTGTCTACTTTTCTTCTTTTTTATCATCTGCGCCAATCTCTGTAACAGATTTTACCAGACCTGCAATGCTCTGAATCTCTGACGGGATGATGATCTTCGTTGCTTTTCCATCAGCAGCTTTTGCAAATGCTTCCAGACTTTTCATGGTAAGAACAGCCTCATCGGCTCCTGCTTCTTTCAGGAAACGAATTCCATCGGCATTTGCCTGCTGTACTTTCATGATAGCTTCTGCCTTACCTTCAGCCTCACGGATCGTGGCTTCTTTCTGTGCTTCTGCTTTCAGGATAGCCGCCTGCTTCTCAGCTTCCGCATCCAGAATTGCAGACTCTTTGTGGCCTTCTGCCACAAGGATTGTAGATTTCTTCTCACCTTCTGCACGTAAGATTGCTTCACGGCGTTCACGTTCTGCCTTCATCTGCTTCTCCATTGCATCCTGGATGGCTGCCGGTGGAATAATGTTCTTAAGTTCCACGCGGTTTACCTTGATTCCCCAAGGATCGGTTGCCACATCCAGAGATGCTCTCATCTTCGTGTTGATCGTCTCTCTAGATGTCAGTGTCTGATCTAATTCCAGATCACCGATGATGTTACGAAGTGTCGTGGCTGTCAGGTTCTCGATCGCCATGATCGGATTCGCCACACCATAACAGAACATCTTCGGATCCGTAATCTGATAAAATACAACGGTATCAATTCTCATCGTTACGTTATCTTTTGTGATAACCGGCTGCGGTGCAAAATCCACTACCTGCTCTTTCAGATCCACTCTTCTTGCCACACGGTCAAAAATCGGAATCTTAAAGTGAAGTCCGGTTCCCCATGTTGCCTGATATGCCCCCAGTCTTTCAATAACCAATGCCTGCGCCTGTCTGACTACCTTTACACAGGAAATCACCACGCAGATAATAATCACTAATAAAATCAATCCAAAAATCATACTCTACTCCTCTCTGGCATGCACGATTAGTTTCACGCCCTGAATACCATTTACTACAACAACTGTGTTCTTTAGAATCTTTCCGTCCGGCTCATCCGTCTTAGCCGACCATATCTGACCGCAGATCTCTACCTGCCCTTTTGCCTTTATCGTATCAATATCTTCTGTCACCAGTGCATGCTGTCCGATCAGACTCTCTGCGTTCGTCTTCTGTCTCTCCTGATTGAAGAACTTCACCGCGATCGGTCTTGTCAGAATCAGAAGCAGAATGGAAACTATAACAAATACTCCTATCTGCACTCCCAACCCAAAACCGACAAGTCCTGCACAGAATGCGATCAGTGCTCCTCCTGCGAACCAGATCGTGGTAAGTCCCATTGTCGCGATTTCAATGATCAACAGTACAATGAATATTGCCAGCCAATAGATCACTCTCATAAGCCGTCCCCTCTTTTCCGTATATATTATTTCTTGTTCACTATATTACTATACTCTGATAAAGAAAGCAATTTTCTTCTGTAAAATGAGTGGATTGTATCTCATTTAATTACACTTTCCTTCTCTGTCTTGCGGCTTCGAACATCAACACCGAAGAAGCGATTGCCGCATTCAATGACTCTACCTGTCCAAGCATCGGGATCTTGACATAGCAGTCTGCCATGTCTGCGATCTCGCGTCTCAGGCCATTCCCCTCGTTCCCGATCAGGAATGCACATGGATTCGTCAGGTCTTCCTCATCATAGGAATTCGTTCCTTCCAGATGTGCAGCATAAGTGGTGATACCTTTGTCTTTTAAATCCTGTATTCCTTTGCCAAGGTCTTCCACATATACGAATGGCATGCGGTATATCGATCCCATCGTTGAACGGATTGTCTTCGGATTATAGACATCGACGCATTCTCTGTCCATGAGGATGCCGGTCACGCCGGCTCCTTCTGCTGTACGCAGGATGGTTCCAAGATTGCCCGGATCCTGCAGATGGTCTAATACCATGATCAGCGGGCATTTTGCCGAAGTCAGTTCGTTGATTTCATGGTTCATCTGTTCCACCACGCACAGGATTCCCTGAGGGGTCTTGGTATCTGATGCATGGGCGAATACAGTATCTGTCAGTTCTTCCACTCTTACTTTAGAGTCTTTCAGGACTTCTTTTACGGTATCTTTTTCTTTTTTGTAAAAGGATTCGGATACATAGACTTCTTTTAACTTGTCGAGCGGCACTTCCCTGAACATGCGGATTCCTTCTACCAGGAAGACGCTTTCTTCGTCTCTTAATTTTCTCTTCTTCTTTAAATTCACCAGACGTTTGATTCTGGCGTTGGATGTGCTTGTGATCATATATGTTGTTCCTCGTGTTTCTTATTTATTTACATTATCATATCATATCCTCCATTGAATAAAAACCCCCGGAGGTGTACCAGACCTCCGGGGATTTTTGCATTTCAAAATATTTTGCTATATTTTTACTTACATCTTAAACCGATATCCAACGCCCCATATCGTCTCGATATATTGCGGATTGGATGTATCCACTTCTACTTTCTCACGGATCTTCTTGATATGCACCGTTACCGTTGCGATATCCCCGATGGACTCCATATCCCAGATCTCACGGAATAACTCTTCTTTCGAATATACGTGGTTCGGATGGCTCGCAAGGAATGTCAGCAGATCGAATTCCTTCGTCGTAAATGTACGTTCTTCTCCGTTCACCCACACACGTCTTGCAGTTGTATCAATCTTCAGTCCTCTGATCTCGATCACTTTATTCTTCTCTGCCGCACTTCCGGTCAGACGGTCGTATCTTGCCAGATGCGCTTTTACTCTCGCCACCAGTTCACTTGGACTAAACGGCTTTGTCATATAATCATCCGCACCGAGTCCCAGTCCCCTGATCTTATCGATATCATCTTTCTTCGCAGATACCATCACGATCGGTGTATTCTTCACATCACGCACCTGACGGCAGATATCGAATCCGTCCGTTCCCGGCAGCATCAGATCCAGGATCAGAAGATCATAATCTTCGTTCAGTGCTTTCTGAAGTCCTGTATCTCCGTCATTTGCAACCTCTACGGTGAACCCGCTCAGTTCCAGATAATCCCGTTCCAGATCTGCAATTGCTTCTTCGTCTTCTACTATTAATATCTTACTCATTGACTGGTACCTCCTGATACTTTCTTAGTACAAAATACATTGTCGTTCCGGTCTCTTCTCTGCTTGTTGCCCAGATCTTACCACCGTGTTCTTCTACAATCTTCTTTACTACAGACAAACCGATTCCACTTCCTCCGGTGGAAGAATTTCTCGATGCGTCGGTACGGTAAAACCGGTCAAAGATATTCGGCAGGTCTTTTGCCGCAATTCCTTTTCCGTTGTCTTCCAGTTCAATCTGTACAAAATCTCCTACATCTTTGACACGCAGATTGATCATTCCCTTTGGTTTGTCCATATATTTCAACGAATTGTTGACAATATTGTGAATCACACGTTTTACCTGCTCCGGGTCTGCAATGATCCGTACATTCTTCTCTACATAATTAAAATAACCAAATCCTACATTCTGTGCTGCCAGTTCAACCGACAGGTCGTCCGCACAGTCGTTGAAATATTCATTCGCCGACACGATATTAAAATTGTAAGGAATCTTATTCGTATCGATCTTAGAATATAATGTCAGCTCATTGATCAGCGTATTCATCTCTGTCGCTTTATTGTAGATTGTTCTGACATACCGGTCTATCTTCTCCGGTGTATCTGCAACACCATCTATAATTCCTTCGGCATAACCTTTGATCGTTGTCACAGGTGTCTTCAGATCATGTGAAATGTTACTTATCAGTTCTTTACTTTCTTTGTCATATTTCAATTTTTCTTCGGCACTTTCCTTCAGGCGTCCTCTCATCTCTTCCAGGCTCTGGCAGAGTTTTCCAAGTTCATCGTCAGCCTCCGGTTTCAACTCAAAATCCAGATTCCCATCCTTGATATTCTGCGCCGCTGTCTGCATCTTGCCGATCGGCCCCATAACCGCACGGTAAATCCATATAATAAGGGCTGCCGAAGTAAGTATCAGTATCACTACAATTCCAATCAGGATTTCGCAGAAAAACTGTCCAACCTCCGGAATTACATTGGATACATCTGACACAATGAACGCACTTCCCTTATTGCCGTCATCATATCTGAAATCTACCTGTTTTACCAATGCTTCTGCATCTCCGCCAAGATAAATTCCGTTCTCCGATGTTGTATCTGTATCTCCATATCCCGGCAATTGTTCGATCACCGCTTTTACACGATCATCATCGCTGCCCGTATATACGATTGTTCCGTCTTTTCTCACCAGCAGGTATGCATTCTTATTCTCCAGTTTTTTATTAAACTGATCCAGTTCTGTCGCATCTTCCATCTCAGATGCCTGTTCTGACATATCCTTCAGTTCATGATACGGCTTCTCCGTAACACGTGCAAGTACCTGCATGGAATTCGTAAAATCAGAAATCGTCGTTCCTGTAATCCCATAATTCTTCTCCACCACTCCGATCTGATAGTGGCATACCATTGAAACCATCATGGCTGCCATAAGGACCGGTATAATGATAATCGTAAAAAATGCTATAACTAATCGCGTTTTCAGCTTCATGTATCTGTCCTCCACTAAAAAAAATTATAGCATGAAAAATGGGTGCTTCACACCAAAGCACCCATAAACTTTTATAAAATTTCTATAAATATTTTTTCAGATCTTCTACTTTGTCCAGTTTCTCCCACGGAAGATCAATATCTGTACGTCCGAAATGTCCGTAAGCCGCTGTCTGTTTGTAGATTGGTCTTCTAAGATCAAGCATCTGAATGATTCCTGCCGGGCGGAGATCAAAATTCTCACGAACGATCTCTACCAGTTTATCATCTTCTACTGCACCTGTTCCGAATGTATCTACCATGATAGATGTCGGATGTGCTACACCGATCGCATAAGACAACTGAATCTCACATTTCTTGGCAAGTCCTGCAGCAACAATATTCTTGGCAACGTAACGTGCTGCATAAGCGGCAGAACGGTCAACCTTTGTACAGTCTTTTCCAGAGAAAGCCCCGCCGCCGTGACGTGCCATTCCACCGTAAGTATCTACGATGATCTTACGTCCTGTAAGTCCACTGTCTCCGTGTGGTCCGCCGATTACAAAACGTCCTGTCGGATTGATGAAGAACTTTGTCTTCTCATCTACCATGCCCTCTGGAATGATTGCATCGAATACATATTTCTTAATATCTTTATGGATCTGATCCTGTGTCACTTCCGGATCATGCTGTGTTGAAAGTACGACTGCATCCAGACGTGCCGGAACACCATTCTCATCATATTCAACCGTAACCTGTGTCTTTCCATCCGGTCTTAAGTACGGAAGTGTTCCGTTCTTTCTTACTTCTGTAAGCTTTCTTGAGAGCTTGTGTGCAAGTGCGATCGGGTATGGCATATATTCCGGTGTCTCATCAGAAGCATAACCAAACATCATTCCCTGATCTCCGGCTCCGATCGCATCGATCTCTTCTTCGGACATTGTATGTTCTTTTGCTTCCAGCGCTTTATCAACACCCATAGCAATATCAGACGACTGCTCATCGATTGCTGTGATCACACCGCAAGTCTCTGCATCGAATCCGAATTTTCCTCTTGTATATCCGATTTCTTTGATCGTGTCACGTACGATCTTCTGGATATCAACGTATGCATTCGTTGTGATCTCACCCATAACAAGTACCATACCTGTTGTAGTTGCTGTCTCGCATGCGACACGGCTCATAGGATCCTGTGCCATCAATGCATCCAGAATGGCATCAGAAATCTGATCACACATTTTATCCGGATGTCCCTCTGTTACTGATTCTGACGTAAATAATCTTCTTTCCACGTTCTTCTCTCCTTTTTTCTTAAAACATTCCTGCATTCTTTCTCCCAGGATTGCCGGCAGTTTTTTGTAGATTCCCCTGTTTTACCGAACTGAAAAACCGTCCACTTACATAAGTGGACGGTTTGATATCTTCATAAACCAATCCTCTTATTGTTCGATCACTCGCTCAGGCTGGCACCTTCCATATATGGGGTTGCCGCAGTTTCATAGATCCTTTGTATCTCCACTGCTCTGAATAAGAGAAAGTTTGCTTTTATTATATTTCTGGTACGACTAAGACTTTACTCTATTTTACACATACTGTCAATAGACATATCTAAGAAAATGTATCATCTAGCCTACTTTTAATTTGAATTTCTGGATTGCTTTTTCGGAATCTACTTTTTCGATGATTCCGCCGATACCACGGAGCTTCTCTTCGAATCTTTCATATCCTCTCTGGATATATACGATATCGTCTACGATTGTGATTCCGTCAGCTGCCAGACCAGCTATACAGAGTGCTGCTCCTGCACGAAGATCCGGTGCGCTCACTCTGGCTCCCGAAAATTCTGTCACGCCTTCAATCGTTGCAGAATTACCTTCTACTTTCACATTTGCACCCATTCTTGCAAGCTCATCCAGATATTTGAAACGGTTTTCAAAAATACTCTCTGTAATGATACTTGTCCCCTTACATAAAGCCAGTGTTACGCCGATCTGCGGCTGCATATCTGTCGGGAATCCAGGATACGGAAGGGTCTTCACATGTGTGCTTGTAAGATCTCCTTTTGATACGACACGTACAGCATCATCGAATTCTTCCACTTCACATCCGATTTCTACCAGTTTTGCGATCGTAGCCTCCAGATGCTTCGGAATAACATTCAGTACCGTTACATCTCCCTTTGTTGCTGCTGCTGCGAACATGAATGTTCCTGCTTCGATCTGATCCGGGATCACAGAATATTCTGTTCTGTGAAGGCGCTGTACACCACGGATCTTGATCACATCTGTACCTGCTCCCCTGATGTTGGCTCCCATGCTGTTCAGGAAGTTCGCAACATCTACAACATGTGGCTCTTTTGCAACATTTTCCAGAATGGTAAGTCCTTCTGCCATAGCTGCTGCCATCATAACGTTAATCGTTGCTCCAACACTTACCACGTCGAAATAAATATGCTTTCCGACAAGACGGTCTGCCTCTGCAACGATCTTGCCATGTTCAATATCTACATCTGCACCTAACGCACGGAATCCTTTGAGATGCTGGTCGATTGGTCTGCTTCCGATATTACATCCTCCCGGAAGTGCAACTTCGGCACGTTTATACTTTCCAAGTAATGCGCCAAGAAGATAATAGGAAGCACGGATCTTCTTAATATAATCATACTCAATATCTACGTTCTTGATACTGGCTCCATTAATCTTTACTGTATGACGGTCAACACGGTGTACCTTCGCTCCAATCCCCTCGATTGCATCGATCAGTACGTTAATGTCATTCACATCTGGTAAGTTATCGATTAATACGGTCTCATCTGTCATAATTGCTGCTGCAAGAATTGCAAGTGCCGCGTTCTTGGCACCGCCGATTTCCACTTCTCCCACAAGCGGATGACCGCCCTTAATAATATACTGTTCCATTAATTACACCTCATTAATATTTATATGAATCTCTAATTACAATAAATCTTTTGTTCAATATTTATAACTATCTCAAATTGTACATAAATTTCTGCATCACAATATAACCCCAAAAGGGTTCGCGCCTATTATAGCACAAATTTCTCAATTGTAAAATATTTTTTACAGTTATGTAATTTTATTGTAACATATTTCAATTGTTCTATCTATACTTGTGCACTTTTACTCCCCTAATGCATCTAATACCGATTCAATCGTATCTTCCAGCTTCTGATTATCTTCACACACTGTAATATCTGCATACTTTTCAAAAAGCTTTACTCTTTCATCATACAGATCTTTGAGCGTCTGTCCGTCACGCAGTACCACTCCACGGCCTTTGGCGTTTTTAAGTCTGCCGTTTATTGTCTCAAAGGATGCCTGTAAATATACGACTTTTCCGATTTCTTTATAATGTTTCATCGCATTTTCACAATATACTACGCTGCCTCCCGGCGAGATAACGGTACGTTCCGCTTTCACCTGTGCATTGACCCGGTCTTCTACTTTCAGGAAGCCATCCGGTCCAACGTCAGCAATAATATCTTTCAGAAGTTTTCCTTCTGATTCCTGGATCAGAATATCCGTGTCTACAAATCTGTATCCCAGTCTCTTTGCAATTACCACACCAACTGTACTTTTCCCGACTGCCGGCATTCCGATAAAAATAATGTTATTATCTGCCATGATGTGCCCTCCTGTATGTTATGTTCTGATTTTTTCTTTCATTTGAAAACTATAATTATCATCGCACAGTATAACATACAAGAGGGCGAAGTGGAAGTTTTTTTCCAGATGCCCTCTTGTAGATCAATATATTTTTTTACGTATCTCTCTATGTTCCACACGTCTCCTGCAAAGTTCCTGATATGTCATAACCTCGATCAGATCCATAAGCCAGGCACCCGGGTTCTCTTCTTCCTTCTCCGCCTTATCATAGATCCTGCGGCACATCAGACGAAGCTGCAGGCGGTCCGGATATTCATCATACATCATGCTTCCGTCATATTCCATTCTGTCACATTCCTCTTCCATATAAGGAAGTACTCTCTTTGCCGTATCCGGGTAAATGCTTTTCATATAGTCATAGTCTCTTCTCGCATTCCGGTCATCATTATACAGCAGCGGAACCGGATAAGCCATATAGAACGGTAATTTGTTCTCCATAATCCTGATTGCTCCTTGGCGGTTCTATCTGTATTAAGATATGCACGGGGACATCAATCGGTGAATGAGAAACTATCTCTTCTAATTGAATGTTATCTCATATTTTTCAATATTAACGGTTGCCGCTTCATCACTAGTAAATATAATTTCATTTGCTTCCAATGGCGTAGGAATGACCACACTCGCCGTCTGCTCTCCATCATTAATAAATAATTCTACAGAATATCTGTCCATGATAAAATGTAGTTTCGGCGCATGATGTTTTTCCGCAATTTCTATCTTTCTCACACAGACAACATCTGCATTTACACCACTGTAGGTCCGGTCAATTTCAATCTGATGTTTTTCCGGATAATATGTAAATGTTGTTGTATATTCTTCATTATGTGCCACATCTACCTTGAACTCCCGGCCTTCTACATTCGTAAGTTCTACCGTCATGTCAATCACCCGGGCATTGATACCATCCAAAGACATCTGTCCGCTAATTTTCTGTTCTGTATAGATGATTGGATTTTTCTTATACTTTTCCAGTTCTCTCACCGGACTTTGCCAGATTTTCCCATCTTTGATTTTTAATTCTCTTGGGAGTGTCATCATTCCCTGCCATTTCTGTCCTTTTGTCATGACACGTGCATCCCACGACTTCATCCATGCGACCATGATCCGCCTGCCATCCGGAAGCTCTGTTGTCTGTGGTGCATAAAAGTCCAGTCCATAATCTAGGCTTCTCTTTTTCTCCCATGCAAAATCCGATATTTCTTTTTCTGCATCTCCAATAATATAAATGGAATTATGACCGTTATGAAATTCGTACTTTTGAGCATGCATATTCTGCGGAGAACAAATGATTACAGGATACCCGTCTACTTCCAGATAATCCGGACACTCTAACATATCTCCATTCTTTCCGTCATTTCTCAAAAGGACTTTTTCATACCGCCAGTTTTTATAGTCCGCACTGCTAAATAAGACTATTTGCCCACAATTTTCCTCATAGCGATTGCCTACAACGCAATAATATCTGCCATCCTTTTTCCATATCTTCGGATCACGGAAGTCTTTTCTGTCAAATTTCTCCGGCATGATATCTCCTTTTATAACTGGATTATCCTGCCATTTTTCATAAGTCTTCCCATCTCCAATGGCAATGCACTGATTCTGGATTTCTTTTCCGTCTTTCTGGCTTACTCCTGTATAAAGCAGCACATGCTTTCCATCAGCTTCTACTGCACTTCCCGAGAAACATCCAATGTGATCATAATCCTGATCAGGTGCCATAGCTACCGGATATGCTTCCCATTTTACCAGATCTTCAGTCACTTGATGCCCCCAGTGCATCGGTCCCCATTCTGTTTTATATGGATAGAACTGATAGAATAAATGTACTTTTCCCTGATATACAGAGAAACCATTCGGGTCATTCATCCATCCTGTTTCCGGTGTCACATGGAATAATGATTTTTCTTTTTCATCTATGTGATTCCGTTTGATATATTCATTGGCTTTTTCAAGCATACGTTCTTCCTCTTTTATTCTAAATTATTCTGCTCCGATCACCTGCTCTGTTTCCTTATCAAAGAAATGCATCTTATGTGGCATAAAGGTAAATTCCACCTCATCTCCCACCTGGCTTACTTCATATTTTGATACTCTTGCAATCGTTACGCTTCCTCCGAAGTCAAAATACAGATTATTCTCATTTCCCATAATCTCCGTATTGTCAATAACTGCTTTCTGATGACTTCCATAGACATCCAGATTAGTTGTATCAAACTTGATATCTTCTCCTCTGATTCCCATGATAACTTCTGAGTATCCCGCAATACGTTTTGCAATTGCTTCCGGAAGTTCCACTGTATTGCCATCTGCAAATATCAATTTCTTTCCGTCTACTTTCACATCATAAAAATTCATCTGCGGAGAGCCGATAAATCCTGCCACAAATTTATTCACCGGATGTTCGTACAGATCCATCGGTTTTCCAACCTGCTGGATCACGCCATCTTTCATGATTACAATGCGGTCTGCCATTGTCATGGCTTCTACCTGGTCATGTGTAACATAGATGGTTGTACTTCCAAGATTTCTATGTAACTTGCTGATCTCATTTCTCATGCTGACACGCAGTTTTGCATCCAGGTTAGAAAGTGGCTCATCCATCAGAAAGACTTTCTGGTCTTTTACAATCGCTCTTCCAAGTGCCACTCTCTGTCTTTGTCCACCTGATAAATTCTTAGGCTTACGGTAACGATATTCTTCGAGTCCCAGGATATCAATTGCCCAGTCTACTTTTTTCTTGATCTCATCTGCCGGAACCTTCATGTTCTTCAATCCATAAGAAATATTTTTTTCTACCGTCATATGTGGATACAGTGCATAGTTCTGGAACACCATAGAGATTCCTCGATCCGCCGGTGCAACCTCATTCACACGTTTTCCATCAATAAAAAGGTCTCCACTTGTAATCTCTTCAAATCCTGCGATCATTCGGAGTGTTGTGGATTTACCACATCCGGATGGTCCTACAAATGCGATAAATTCTTTTTCTTCTATATCTAAGTTAAAGTCTGTCACGGAATTCTTATCGTTTCCTGCATATTTTTTACATATATTTTTAAATTCGATAAAGCTCATCTTTTAGCCCTCCTTGGAACCTGTTGATATTACACCCTCTACGATCTGTTTTGAGAAGAGTGAATAGATAATAATGACCGGAATTGTTACCATTGTGATAACTGCAAGGGTCTGTCCTGTTGTTGTGTTATCATTTGATGTAATCGCATTCAGACCAATCTGTGCTGTCAGAAGATCACTGGATGTAAATACAAGTGACGGCCACAGATAATCATTCCATACATTCAGGAATGTAAATACACTAACCGTTGCCACTACACTCTTTGACATTGGAAGAACCATAGTAAAAAAGTATTTTACCGGTCCACAGTGATCTAACTGTGCTGCCTCATATACATCATCCGGAAGTCCCAGGAATACCTGACGGAACAGGAAAATGTTAAACGGATTCACGATCATTGGAAGTACATATCCAAGCACCGTATTCAGAAGTCCAAGTTTTGCAATGATCAGGAAATGTATCGTAATGATCGTCTCCATCGGTACGATCATCAGAAGCATAATGATCAGAAGCCAGCGTTCTCTGAATGGAAAATTAATCTTAGCCAATGCATATCCTGCCAGTCCATTTACAATTACACCAAGTACGATCAATATTGCTGCATAGAACAAGGTATTACACATATATCGTACAAATCCTGTATTTGTTAATACAGATACATAATTTTCAAAGAAATTGCCGTTCAATGCCGGTGGAATGAATGCCGCCATACTGTTCATATCAGCAGTGATTGCCGCGTCTGGTTTGAATGAGTTTGCCAGCATCCAGATAACCGGGAACAGGAACAACAATGATACGATCAGAAGTACGACCGTCAGTATCCAATTATTTCTTTTTTGCTTTTTTGTTAACATTCTGATCCTCCTTATCTCTTGTTGCGATTGTCTGGATCACGGTCAGTATCATTACAAAGAATGCGAATACAATAGCCATTGTAGATGCCAGTCCAATTTCCCAGTTAACAGTACCTGTTTCATATATATCATACACAACCGTATACGTTGAATTCGATGGTCCTCCTCCGGTCATAACCATTGGCTGTACCAACATACGGAATGCTCCGATCGTAATCGTAATTAAAACGAACACACACAATGGTTTCAATTCCGGCAAGGTAATGTCCTTGAATTTCTGCCACGGTGTTGCATGGTCCATCTCGGCCGCTTCATAAAGTGCCGGATTGATTGCCTGGATTCCTCCCAGGAAGATGATCATCTGATATCCCATTCCCTGCCATGCACTCATAATCGCGATGGATGGAAGTGCCTGACTGGCACTGTTGATGAATGGCTGTGCATCAATTCCAAAGAAAGAAAGGATTGCATTCATAATTCCTTCCGGGCTGTAGATCTGGATCCACAGTGTTGACACAACAGCAAGTGACATGACCACCGGAACAAAGAATGCTACTTTGAAATACTTCTTACAATGCGTCACTTTATTGATCAGAAGTGCCAGCACAAGCGCTCCAATTCCCTGCAGCGGAACAATAATGATCACAAACTTTACGGTATTAAAAAATGCCTGTGAAAACACATCATCTTTAAAAATCTGAATATAGTTGTCCAGTCCGACAAAATGCGTCAGTCCCGGATTTAAAGCAAAGAAATCAGTAAAACTGAAAATCAATGTCAGGATCATTGGCAGGAATAAAAATATCGTAAGTAACACAAGTGCCGGTCCAAAAAACGCCATTCCCATAATGGATTCTGTTCTTTTCTTCATTATTTCATCACATAACGCTTTAATTTTGCGTTAATCCTTTCTACAGATTTATCCAGTTCTGTCTTCGCATCTTTATCGGTAAGCACCGAATTTTCCAGTACTTCCTGTACCGATGCACTAACCTGTGGATATACAGGTGTTTTTGATCTTGGATGCCCATATTTACTGAGCTGATGATATAAGGCTTTGTAATTCTCATCTTCTTCAAAAATCGGACTGCTCTCAAACGCTTCATATGTAGATGGGAAACTCTTACTTTCATCCCACAGACGCTTTCCACTTTCTATACCACTCATCCACTGTACCAGCTTTGTCGCACCTTTTAGTTTCTTCGTCTTTGATGATGCCGCAAATGCCCAGGAACCGGTTGGTGTATATCTTCCGCCATCCCAGTTATCGGATACTACATATGGTGCAACTCCAAGGTTTACATCCGGATAGTTATTATAGATTGTATTTACTTCCCATGCCCCGTCGAACTTAAATGCTGCTCTTCCGCTTTCGAACAGGTCTGTGATCTGTACTTTAGACATATATCCATTATCCAAAAACGATTTAAAATAATTCACCGTTTTCAGATTCTCTTTTGAATTGAATACACCGTTCACCTTCAGTCCATCTTTACTTACAAAGTCACCGCCATTTGACCAGAAAAATGGTGCATAATAATAAATCGTAGCTTCTCCTGTCGGGAAAGTCATATCCAGCGCATAACCTTTTTTCTTCTCTACTACCGGCTGTACTTTCTTTAACACCTCTGTGAATTCACTCCATGTCCATGGGTGATCTGCATCCGGGACTTCCACTCCTGCTTCTGCAAGGATATCTTTGTTATAGTAGAGTCCTACACTGGATTCCATTGCTCCAAGCGCATAGAGCTTATTATTATATGTTCCCTGCTGAATAATCGAATCAAGATATACGCTCTTTTCTTCGTCCGTTAATTTCGCAAGTGGCTGAATAATTCCATTCTCTGCATATGCCGCAATGTTTGGTCCGTCAACAGTAAGCACATCCGGCAGATCTCCTGACATCACGGATGCATTGATCTTATCCGAATAGCCTCCACCACTGTCATTTCGTGGAATAAATTCAATATCTGCAAAATATTTCCCATCATATTTCTTGTTAAATGCATCTACAGATTTCCTGTAGCACTGTCCTTCTTCTGTGTCTTCGATTGAATGTACCCAGATAGAAAGATATTCTTCGCCTTTGTCATATCCCTTTACTTCTCCTGGTTGCGGCTGTTTATCTCCACACCCCGTCAATGCCATTGCAAAGAATGCTGCCAGCAGTACCCCTACTGTTCGTTTCTTCATAGCTTTCTCCTTTCAGATTCACGATTGCGTAACCAGTTAAGTAACCGGTTACTTTATATGTTCATAATACTATCCAGAATCTTACTTGTCAATAGATTTCAAAGAAAAAAGTTACCGGTTACTTAACCAGTTATTTTTGTTTGATTTTTTTCAATACACTTGCTATACTGATAATATACATTATAAGGAAGAGGATTTACATGAAACAGAAAAAAGTAACTTTTGCAGATATAGCCGCTTATACAGGCTTTTCAAAAACTACCATTTCCAGATATTTTAATAATCCGGATTCTCTGACTCTTGAAAATCAGGAAAAAATCACTCATGCACTGGATGTCCTTGGATACCAGGAAAATAAGCTCGCCAAAGTACTGGCTAATGGAAAAAGTGAATTTGTTGGAATTATCATCCCCAACCTGTATCTTCACTATTACTCTGAGATGTTAAACCAGTTACTTTCTACTTACGAAAAGTATAATTATAAATTTCTTGTATTCATTGGAAATAATAAAAAAGAGATTGAAGAAAAATATATTCATGAACTGATGGCTTATAAGATTGAGGGACTTATTGTCTTAAGCAATACCATTTCGTCTGAAGAACTTGCTTCTTATAAACTCCCGGTTGTCACGATTGAGCGGGAATGTGACCATGTCTGCAGCGTGTCTACAGACAACTATCTGGGTGGTGTTCAGGCAACCAGTTTGTTGATACGTAATAACTGTGATGTCATTTTACATATCAATTCCATATTTTCTGATACCCTCCCGACTTATGGGCGTATTCAGGGATTTGAAGATATCTGTAATGAGCATCATATTACTCACGAACTGATCCAAAGAAATATGGGAAACACTTATCAGGAAACTTTAGCTCAGCTAAAGAATATATTTAATGAGATTGAAGAGAAATATCCGGCACAAAAAAAGGGAGTCTTTCTTGCGAATGACACTTATGCCAGTATGTTCCTGAACCTGATATTCCAGAAATACGGAAAACTTCCGAAGGATTATCAGATTGTCGGATTTGATGATTCTCCTATTGCAAGCGAAGCAATCCTTCCAATCACAACCGTTGGACAGCAGATTGAGAAAATTGCACAGACTGCCATGGAGCTTCTGGTTCTCCAAATGAATGAAATGAAAAAAAGAAAACCAACTCCTTTAAAAGAGCCGGTTCATAAGCAGATTACGCCTGTATTGATCCGACGTGATACTACAGAATAATACCGGTAGTGAGCAAATGATAAATTCCCTGAAGTTTTATTATTCACTTCAGGGAATTCTTTTGACAAATTCTATATTTGGCTTTTTAATTTCTCAACCACTTTTTGAATTATGTTTATATCTTCTTCTAATTCATCTGCTATCTGTTCTGTTGATTTTCCTTTTTTCAATTTCTTCTTTATTATTTTTTCTAAGAGTATCCGCTTTCCAATCTCGATTCCATCCTGTCTTCCAATCTCGATTCCGTCCTGTCTTCCAATCTCGATTCCATCCTGTCTTCCAGCCTCATACTCTGCTTTCCGCAGTTTCTTTTCTTCAAACTCTTTGTCATATTCATAGATGCTCACTTTGATCACCTCAGTCTTATTCTTCAATAAAAACTCTGCCAGGATTCCTTCTTCTATGCATTCGTCAACTGCTCTCGTAACTGCTTCTTCTAAAGAGACATCCTGTTTCGCCGCATATTTTCTTACTCTGGCGACATATTGTGCATATTCCTTTAATGTTCTACAATGTTCCATCAAATCTGAACTGTGGCCATCATTCACATTCAGTATAGTCACTCTTAACTCCAGATCTGGATTTTCTGTTGGATTCTCGTATGCAGAAGATAATCGGAACTCACTACGATCTTCAACTTCTTTTGTTCCATTATAAAATACTAAAAATCTTGGCGTTGGTATCTTTTGTATCACAGTTGAATATAATGATTTCCGAACCACTAATCGTTGATACTCATCCGCAATATAAAACAAATTTCTAAGTGGAATATTCGGATTATACGTTGACTGATGTTCATATAAATATAAATTCATATCCATGATAAACGCCAGATCATTTTTCATTCCCATATAAATCGCATTTTCCAATGTAACAACCTGCAACTTTTCCGGATCTGTGTACTCTCTTCCATTCACCGCATTGTACAATGATAACAAATTCTCTTTGTTATGATACAACATTCTAAAAATTGTATCTTTGTACATCCTTTTTGCCTTTAGCTGCCGGTTATTTACCTGATACTTCTTGCTCCGTCTCTTTTGATTCTTTCTTTTCGCCATATTCAGTTTCCTCCTGTATGCAGGAGGATGTCTTTTTACTCTTTCAGTCATCTCCTGCTTTTTTACAATTGATTGGTATGAAAGCATAGATTTCTGAAATAAAATTAGATTATAGATGGTATATGTTCATTTTTATATACCTTGGAATTTTTGAAATATGCTTTGGTATATGTTAACAC
>SKEA01000883.1_pt1 | contig 24129 bp, 19 predicted proteins | sample 4826601 | NCBI WGS metagenome assembly SKEA01 (sample SAMN11008821, study PRJNA524170) | human gut metagenome | biome: Human fecal sample; material: Feces; isolation source: fecal sample from pouch patient p13, p53 | host: Homo sapiens | place: Israel: Tel-Aviv | collected 2016-07-06 | reverse complement strand
ATATAGTTATATAGAAAATATTTGATATATGTTGACGTGTGTCTTATTGTGGCTTACAATGATAATATAATAATAGCATCGATGTTTTTTGGGGGGTAGCTTTTAGCTACGATTCTCTTTTTAGGAGGAAATATGAATAAAATTTATAAGTTGATTTGGAGTAAGACGAAAAACTGCTGGGTCGTTGCATCCGAGTTGGCGAAAGGACACGGGAAGAATAAATCACGCATCAAAAACAGCCTGCTTGCCGTCTTTGTCATGTCTGCGCTTTTGGCGGGAGGCACGGCAGATGTACAGGCTTTGACACAACAGGAAAAAGACGAAGTCAAGAACGAAGTTGCCCAATATTTGCTTGACAAGATTGCCCACGGCGGAGAAATCCCCGGTGCGAAAGCGGAGTATGGGCCTACGAGTTTTCCTGAGGCGATTGCGAATCGTATTTTCTACTATAATGACGTTTCGAATAAAATCGGCGAGAAACTGAAAAAGGACGGACTCGCTCTCAAATATTTTTCTGTACGTCCGGACTACACTGAACCGAATCGTGATGATCTGACGAGAACGATAGGCGACCCCAAATGGACCAACGTCAATAACGACGGGGCATTCGGTAAACACGCCATGGCACTCGGCTACCGTGCCTTCTCGGAAGCCGACCACGGTGTCGCCATCGGCCGCTCCTCGTTGGCGGGAGGATACAAGCGGGACGGCGGTTACGGCGGTGACGGCGATGTTGCCATCGGTAATATGGCTTGGGCGCTGGGTGATAAAGCGGTCTCTATCGGAGATAAAGCAATCTCCGCCGATAAGAGTATTGCCATCGGGATTCAAGCCGAAGCTGGTGCGAACAAAAAAGATTCGAACTCGATCCTACTTGACCCGACAACGAAACTCCCCTACGTTGTCAGCGATATCGCAAAAATGAACTCGGCGATCGCCATCGGGCGTGATGCCAAGGCGTGGGGGCATCAATCCGTCTCCATCGGCGGGAGCGCCAAAGCCACGGGAAAATATGCCTTGAGCTTTGGGAACTCGGCGGAAGCGTCGGCGATGGACTCCTTCGCCTTCGGTAATTATGCAAGTGCCAAAGGACTCGGTGCGATTGCCATCGGCAGTGACTACGAATCTTCGAGCGGTGGAGCGCAGGCGTACAGCGGTGACACGATTGCCATCGGTCGCAGGGCAATGGCCGGCAATGAAAATGATACGGCAACGGTGTATAATGCCGTCGCTATCGGACGGGAAGCCAGAGCGTACGGCAAAAACTCGATCGCATTGGGCGGAACTGCCAATGTGGGTGATGTCTGGCAAAAACAATTAGCTGATGGCGGTACGGCAATCGGCAGTAGCGCCAATGCGGCCTTGGAAAACGCCACGGCGATCGGATATAATTCGATAGCCTATGCGAAGGACGCGGTGACCCTCGGCGCGAACACCAGAGCGGATATCGATGGCGGCGTGGCGTTGGGCAGTGAATCCAACGTAGGCTCTTATTCATCTCCGAGTTACGGCAAAGCCGGTAAAGTCGGTTATGATCCGTTGGGAGCCGGCGCGGACGAAACTTCCACGTGGAAAGCCACAAAAGCGGCCGTTTCTGTCGGTAATCAGCAAAAGGACATTACCCGACAGATTATCAATGTCGCTGCCGGCTCGGACAACACCGACGCGGTCAATGTGGCGCAGCTGAAAGCTCTCCAGAGCAAAGCATGGAAAGACCTTGTTGCGTCGGAAAATAAGCTGGGGGCGAGAATCGCTACCAATACCACAAGTATTAACAATCTTTCCGGGCGGGTACGCACAAACGAGGGAGACATCGGGCGTCTTAAGACGGATGTAAGTACAAATGATTCAAGAATCAGATACTTATATAATAATATGCCTTTCATGCACTACGTTTCCGTCAGAAGTGCAGGTAGCGCGTCTAATGAAGGCAACTACAAAAATGATGGCGCAAAAGCAGAAGGTTCCATTGCAATTGGTGTCGATACCAGTTCTCATGGAGATAATGCCGTTGCCTTAGGATATAATGCTTTTGCTGTAGGTAAGAGCAGTATTGTCATCGGTGATCGCTCTACCCAACTTAGTGCAAGTGGCAATACCAGTGAAGAGCAGTTTGAACAAAGCATCACCGTCGGCAATGATAATATGCTTTTCGGCGGAGACGAGAAAGATACGGGTCGGGAAAACGGCGTTTTCGGAAATAAGAACGTTGTAGAAGACTCCCACGGGGCATTTGTCCGTGGCACAGGTAACTTTGTGTATGACGCGTATAATCCCGAAGCGCTGACGGATGAAGATAAGCAAAAAGAGCAAAACTTCTATGATGCGCAGGATGAGAACGGCCCGATTGGTCTCTTTGAAAAAGGAAGAAGCCATGTCAGCGTCGAAGGTGACGGTAACATGGTAATGGGAGCTCTCTATACGCAAGTTTCCGGCGTAGGCAACGAAATTTCCAATACGGATCATGATGACGGAACGAGCACGCCGAAAGTAACCTACAACATCGTGACGGGCAACCGAAACACCGTCGCCGACTCGAGTCATAACATCATCATGGGCGACAACCACGAGTTGGAAAATGTGAACGGAAATATCATCATCGGTTCGTTGAAAACAAAAGCGAAAACCACAGCATCGAACGTCACCGTTCTCGGCAATGACGCCGACGTCAGCGTCGAAGGCGGCGTCGCTTTGGGTACCGGTTCGCAAGCGGCTACCGCTGCGGGTGTTTTCGGGTACGATCCCGCCACGGATAAAGCATCGACAACGGACAATGCGACATGGAAATCCGGAAACGGCGCTGTTTCTGTTGGTGCGGCGGATAAAACAAGACAAATCACCAACCTCGCCGCAGGTCTGGCAGACACTGACGCGGTGAACGTCGCGCAGCTGAAGGCCATGAATACCAAAGTAGACAACTTGCCTTCCATTCATTATTTCTCCGTCAAAGCAGATGACAGTAAAAAACCTGCCGACACCAACTGGAATAATGACGGCGCGACAGGAAATAAGGCCATTGCGATCGGCCAAAAAGCAAAAAGTGAGGGTTATGCTGCAGTAGCCATGGGTGCAAGCGCTCACACAGGCGCGAACGCGCATTATTCACTTGCTCTGGGCGTGAAGAGTGACGCTGCGGGATTTGCCAATATAGCGCTCGGCAATGAAGCTAAGGCGCAAGCCGCAATGTACGCTACCGCGATCGGGCAGGAGGCCGCTGTAACCAAGAATCAAGGCATTGCGATTGGCACGACTGCGAAAACGGATGCGGAAAACGGAATCAGTTTCGGTACGCAGGCAAAATCGTTGGCGAACCGCGGAATTGCAGTAGGAACGAACAGCACGGTAGATCAAACGGGCGGCCGCGGCATTGCCATCGGTGATGGCGCCTATGTCGGCGCTAAAACGCAGGATCATTCGGGTGAGGGTATGCCGAATCCGGGGGATGCATGGAACCCGAGCGAGCCGTATTTGCCGGTCGCTGATGATACAGTAGCGGGTCCGGGAAAACTGGCACGCGAAAACTCGATGGCGATCGGTATGAAAGCGAGTGCTTTCGGATTCCAAACGACGGCATTGGGTGCAGGGGCAGAAGCGCATGACACCAATACGACAGCGGTCGGTGCCGCGGCGGTTGCCAAAGGGAATTACAGCACGGCACTGGGCAAACAGGCGCGTACATTTGAAAAAGAATCGACCTCGGTCGGTCATTGGGCGGACTCCCGCGCGGAATTCGCAACGGCTCTCGGCTCCAATACCATTGTGTACAAAAAAGGCGGCGTAGCGCTCGGATTCGGCGCGCGTGCCTATGACGAAAACAGCATCGCGATCGGCAGCAACTCTTTCGCGAAAGAAGCCATTGATGGGAAAGCGTACCTCAGCGAAGAAGAAGTGAAAGCCGCAGCCGGTATTGTATCGGTAGGCAATCCGGCGTACAAAGCAGGAGATAAGGACGTCGCCGCGAACTATCGCCGTATCGTCAATGTCGCGGGCGGTATTAACGACAATGATGCGGTCAACGTCGCGCAGCTGAAGGCGTTGGAAGGAAAAGTCACGACCAATACGGGTGACATCACGACCAACAAAAATGATATCACCGGCCTCAAAAAAGGCTTCATCGTAAAAGACGGTGGAACGGGCAAGGCGAATGTCACACTCGGCGGAGATAAAGAACCGGAAGTCACCTTCAAAGCGGCGGTAGACACAACAACGGATGCAACGGCGGGTGGGTCCTCGCTGACCTCATCTGTCGATAAGGACAGAAACGTCACCTATTCGCTGAACATGAAACAGCTGAAACAAGACCTCGGCATTACCGACGGTCCCGATGGTGTCATGAGCTCGTGGAAACTGAAAGCAAAGGACGAAACAACACCGCAGGAAATCAAAAACGGCAACACGGTTACCTTTGACGCATCCGGCAACGGGCTCACCGTAGAAAGAAAAGACTCGACCATTAAATACACTATCGACGGCAGCAAGCTCGATATCGCGAAAAATCAGTCGATTATTAACTTAGGTGATCGTATTGACAACTTGCCTTCCATTCACTATTTCTCCGTGAAATCGGACGATAGCAAAAATCCTGCCGACACTAACTGGAATAACGATGGCGCGACAGGTAAAAACGCGATCGCAATCGGCAAAGATGCCAAAGCCGAAAGAGAATCGTCAGTAGTGATTGGTTTGAAAGCGTCATCCGGAGTTGCGGCTAATGACGGAGTTGCTGTCGGTAGCAGTGCTTCTGTCACAGGCTTCGGCGGTGTAGCGATCGGGCGCGAAAGCAGCGCGGAAGGTCAGGAAACAGTAGCGATCGGCACCGGGGCTAAGGGCGTGATTCATCGAACCGTAGCGATCGGCGGCTACGCCAATGCGGACGGATTCGGAGCCGTAGCCATCGGCAGGGACAGCATGAGTAAAGAGCGCGGCGTATCCGTCGGTATCCAAAGCAACAGCAAAGAGTTCGCCGTATCTGTCGGTACTAACAGTTTCAGTAACTTCCGTAGCGTTGCGGTTGGTGAACTGGCCAATGCGGAAGCACCGTACGCTGTAGCGGTTGGCGACCAAACGGGATCGTATGCAATGGGTGCTGTTACCTTGGGAAATAAAACCAGAGCATTTGGCGACGGTTCCGTGGCGATCGGTAATCAGGCGAGGGTTTCAGGAAAAGGCATAACTCCGGAAGAATATAAAGCATTGCCGGAAGCGGATCAAAAATTATATAGACTCTATGAGGCTGTTTATCACAACTATGATGATCCGTCGAAACCGATTGTAGATAGAAAATATTACAAGGTGATAGATGCGCACGACTGGAGAGCTGCAAACCTTTACAATTCGATAGCGATTGGCACGACTTCTTTCGTGGAAGCAAAAGAAGCGATTGGTATCGGTGCGGGTACAAGGATTAATGGCGACCTCGGCGTAGCGTTAGGATATGCGGCTGTGTCGGAAGAAAAGGGAACGGCGCTTGGCGCAGGAGCGCAAGCCAAGGCTAACGCAGGTGTTGCCTTAGGTGAAGGCGCGGTGGCGGATACCGCTGCGGAAGTGGCCGGTTATGATCCTCTCACGGGAGAAGCATCCACAGAAACTACGTCGACATGGAAATCCGTGAAGGGCGCTGTCTCTGTCGGCACGGCAGATAAAACAAGACAGATCACCAACCTCGCCGCAGGTACGAACGACACCGATGCGGTCAACGTCGCGCAGCTCAAAAACGCTAAGACCACTGTCGAAGCGGGCGACTATGTGACCGTTACGAAAAAAACGGAAGACGGAAAGGGAACGACCTACACCGTCAAAGGTCCGAACCTCACTTCCGTGGATAAGAACTTGACTGTTACTGACGACAAGGACGCGAACGACAAGAAAGTTGGCTACAAACTCGAACTGAGCAAAACGCTCACAGGCCTGACCAGCGTTTCAAGTGAAGCATTCAAAGTTGGCGATAAGACATATATCAATAGCAATGGTATCAATGCGAATAACAATAAAATCACCAACGTGGCACCCGGTACAAAAGACGGCGATGCGGTCAACTTCAAACAGTTGAAAGATGTTGACAGTAAAGTAACGACCAATACGGGAGATATCACGACCCTCAAAAAAGGCTGGACCTTAGAAGACGGCAATGCGACAAAAGGAACAAAAATCGTGAAAGCCGAAGATACCGTTAAAGTCACGAGTGATGACTACATCACGGCGACCGTGAATAATGACGGCCTGAAGCTCGGCATGAACGTAACCAAGCTGAATACGCAAATCAATGATCAGATCGACAACAGCGATACCGTCAAAGAGAAGATGAAATCCTGGGTACTCAAAGCGGCGACAACGGATAAAGACCCGGCTGCAAAGGGTCAGACCATTGACAATACTAATAATGTGGCGACATTTGACGTAGAAGAAAATCAGGGACTTACCGTAGCGAGAGACGGCGCGACTATCAAGTACGGTGTGAATAACAATCAACTGGTAGGGAATATCAATAGCGGCAATACGGCAGTTACCAATATTTCCGCAAAATTCAGCGTTACTGACGGAACCAACACGAAAGCCGTCAACCTCGGAAAAGACAAAAACAACAACGTCAAATTCCTTGGCACGGACGGTGAAACCACCGTGACTGTAGGCGGAAACGATGATGCACCGACCGTTACCGTAGGCTTGGATGCAAAGTTCAAGAAACAGGTAACGGATAACACAAGCAATATTGCTGAAAACAAGACGAATATTACGAACTTGACAACCCGTGTAGACGGACACGATACGGCTATCGAGAACAACACGAAAGCCATAGGCGAAAACGCGAAAGCTATCGGTGAAAACACGAAAGCCATCGGCGAAAACACGAAAGCTATTGAAAAGAACGCTGGAGATATCACAACGTTGACAGGTCGTGTAGATACCGCAGAAAAGACCATCGGTGAAAACACGAAAGCTATCGGTGAAAACACGAAAACTATCGGAAAGAACACCGAAAAAATCGAGCAGAACGCGAAAGATATTGCCGCTAAGATGACCTCGTGGACCGTAAAAGCGGGAGAAGAGGCAGCCGGACAAAAGATTGACAATACCAATAATGCAGTTACCTTTGATGTAGCAGCAAAAGATCAGGGGCTTACCGTAACAAGAGACGGTTCGACTATCAAATACGGTATTGAAGGAAGCAAGATTGATATTTCCGAAAATAAAACCGTTAATGAACTGAAAGATGAGATTGCAAAGAAAAAGACCGTGGTTAAAGCAGGAGATGAAAATATTTCCGTTACAAAAGCTGATGATAAAGAAGAATATACTGTTACTCTTGCTAAAAACCTCAAGGGTTTGAACTCGGTTTCCGCTACGACAGTTAATGCCGGAACGGTTAAGGCTGATACGGTTGATACAAAGACGGTCAAGGTAAGTGACAAAATCACTGTGGGAGAAGGAGATACCGTCACCATTAATAACGAAGGTCTTACCATCAAAGACGGCCCGTCCGTCAAAAAAGACGGCATTAACGCCGGTGGCAAGACAATCGCCAATGTGGCAGACGGCAAAGAGGATAGTGATGCGGTGAACGTGAAACAGCTCAAAGCGATCGAGAACCAGAGTAATCAGAATATTTCCATTCTCGGAGGTAGAGTGAGCGAACTGAATACCCGTGTGAACAGAGTCGGCGCAGGCGCTGCCGCACTTGCCGCACTCCACCCGCTCGATTTCGACCCTGATGACAAATGGGACTTTGCCGCAGGCTACGGCAATTACAGCGGCGCGAATGCTGTCGCTATCGGCGCGTACTACCGTCCGAATGAAGACACCATGTTCAGTGTCGGCGGATCCTTCGGCGGCGGAGAAAACATGGTGAACGCAGGCGTTTCTATAAAACTTGGACAAGGCAACCATGTAACGACCTCCAGAGTCGCTATGGCGAAAGAAATCAAAGATCTCCGTGCAGAAGTGGAAGTCCTGAGACAAGCCGTCACAGGTATCGGACAGGGACAGACTCCCGATCCGGTCAAGATGAAACTTTTCCCGGATATCGCAAAGAACCACTGGGCCTATGAAGCAGTAGAAGAACTCACGAAACAGGGACTGCTCGAAGGTTACCCGGACGGAACTTTCGGCGGAGACCGTATGATGACACGCTATGAATTTGCAGAAATCGTTTACAGAGCCATGCAAAAAGGCCTCAATGTGAACGAAAAGCTGATTCAGGAATTCGAACCGGAATTGGAACGTTTCCGTATCGATGTCATTTCCAAAGACAAAAACGGAAACCCGGTCATCGAAAGAGTCCGTGTCAACGAGAAGAGAAAAGCAAAATAAAACTTCATAAAAACGGCACAACCGAAGTAAAAAAGAAAACCCCGAGGGAAATAACTCCCCGGGGTTTTTTCATGCTGCATGAAAGAAAGCAAAATAATTCATATATGACGTTGAGGAAGAAAGAATTCAAAGTTTTTAAAAGGTTTTAAGCAGCGCCGGAGCAATATCACCGTCAGTCTGCTTCTTGCAGATCCGTTCCGCTACCAGGGGCAGGAATCGAAGGTTGTTTATGATTTCCCTGTGGAAGTGACCAAAGCGCCCATGGTGGTGCATAACCTGGGGAGTGTGGATACCCCGATGACGTTCCGCCTCATCCCGAAAAAGAAAATGCCTGCGGTCACAATATGGCATGAAGAAATGAAGAAGCACATGAAGCTTTCCGATGCCCTGCTTATTGCACCGCGTATGGCAATGGTCAATACGAAAGAGGGAACGGTCTGGCGGGATGAAGCGAACAGCATCAATACTTTCAGCGGACAGTTCCTTTCTGCCGTACCGGGCAAAAATACGTTTTACTATACCGGTGGCGCGGGAAGGATAGAAATTTCTTTCACAAACAGGTGGTTCCTATGAATATCCGTTTCGGTGGCGGCTTTTTTGGACGCTTTCTCTATGCGGGCAAGACGAACCGTATAGGGAATGCCAATGACGGTAAGGGAGAAGTTCGCAAGTGTTATCCGAATCAGTTTACGGTGATAGCCTATGCGGAGAACGGCACCAAGACGGCGTTTTTCGGTAGTGGCATCGAAAAAAATCCGTTAGCATCCTTTGGTGCATGAGCCGCTCAGCAAGAACATCAATCAGCCTATATCAATATGCTCATTTATGACGTTGCCCATCAGCACTATAATTATACCTTCCTAAAACTATGTAATTTTCTGTTTCTTATGGCCGAAAATAACCGGGACGGTGATCATTCTGTCGTGATTACGCAGGAAACTATAGCTAACCTACTGGGGGTAGGGCGTAATCATGTTACAAAGTGCCTTTCTCGTCTGCGGCAGGAAAATATTATCAAGGTAAAACGCGGTTGTATCAACATCTTAGATTTCGATACATTAGCTGCTTATTGTTCACAGGAAACGCAGAAAACGTAGAAATGACTTTCTTTGGGTAGCATAACATACCCCCCCCCATTTTTTGTTCTGTTCCCTAGGTAACAAAACAGAAGGGCACATGAACCGATATGCAGCGTTTTAGAACCGTTGATGCCCTTGATTTCGCCTCGTTCCGAGGTTCTGGGGTTCGTTAAATATTTTCTAATTGTCGGCTGATGGTTGGACGGTCAATATTATATAATTGGGTGATAATATGGAGAAAATGTGGAGTGATAAAAAAGCCTTCCTTTAATTTAGGATTTCATACCTAATGTTAAAGGAAGGCTTTGGTTGTATATTACCTTTTTCCGTTTTTATAAAAGTTTAAGCTAAACTCTTTGTATACCGGTTGGCGTATAATTAGCAACTCTAATTTAGTTTATACTGATTAGAACGCTACTAGTCCCAGCCCAACTTACGACGTTTTTCTTCGATGCCGGCAATAATCTGTTTTGCCAAGGTTTTCGGATCTGTATTAACCGTTATAACGGAGCTGAGCATATCTTTCGTGTCATGTTTTAAGAAGTTTTCCACGTTAGTGGAGCCTTGTACCGGTGGTTCTACGCAGTGGTAGGAGTCGATACCGAACATGCGGAACGCAAGGGAGGCGTCGAGACCTTTTTCGTTGGACCATTCAGGACTTGTGAAGGCATACGGCATATCCTTAATGTCTTTGCCGGCGGCCTGAGCGATACCGGCTAAAACAGTAGATACACGCGTGTTATCTACACATTCACCAACATGCCATACCGGTGGTAATTTACCGCATAAGAATTCCTGTAAGGATTTACCGGCTTTGGAAGCACCGTCTTTACAGCAATACCCTAATTTTAAGAGAGGGAAGGATGCACAACCGTTAGTGAATAATAAAATGTTGTTTTTAATTAACTCATCGGCAATGTCTACAACGGCGCGTTCATAAATAACGCGAGGGTTGTTACAACCAACGATGTTAACCATACCTTTGATTTGACCGCTCTTTAGGGCGTCTACAAAAGCATCGAAGCCATTAAATTCTTCGGCAATGTTTTCGGCATTGAAACCTACATCGGCTGTTACTTCGTATGGTGGAATGAAAACAGATACATCGCGACGATTAGCGAAGCTTTCGATAGCACGAGTTACGATTTTGCGAGCCAATTTTTCAGTATCTTCAATGTTGGAATGATGATGGTCGTACGCATAATGTTCGGCGCCAGGTAAACGAGCTGCATCATTAGTAGTAACAACGGTTGTTTTGAAGCAACGGGCTACATCCATGATGGCAGGGAATATGTCCTGCACATCGGCTACCCATAAATCAAGCGCACCGGTACCTAAAACTAGTTCGGCACCAACGGCATTGGACAATGGAATAACGCCTTCATAGCGGTACATAGCGGACAAGCAAGAACAGCATACGCCGTAGAATTGAATCCCTTCGGCACCATGGGCTTTAGCCATGTCGATGAATTCCTGAGTACGACCGATACGAACGATTTCGCTGACTAATGTTGGCAAATGACCGTGAACGGCGATATTAACATAGCCTTTTTTCAAAGCTCCAACATTTACTTTAGAAGTAGCACGGTGACCGATGCCAAAGAGAACATCAGTGGCAATATCGGCAGCTACTACACCGGCTAAACCGAAGGTACATTGTGGTTTTTGTTTGTCAAAACGATCGAAGGTAGTATCGCAACCAATTTGTTCCATGCGAAGAATCATTTCTCGTACGGCCGGATCCGGAGTTTTGTCCAAAACATCCTGTTTGGAGGCAAATGTTTTTGCGATATTCGGCAACAGCTTTCATGTAGTCGTTAACATCACCGTGTACATGAGGGTGACTGTGATCATGAGGATGTACATGGTCGGCGAGACAACCATGTGCGTGGTCGTGTGCGTGATCATGAGCGTGTTCATGAGTATGAGGATGACTGTGGTCATGTTGTGTTGGCAGATTTGAGAGAAGAAAATGCAGCACAAGCAGCTGAAGTCCTCGAAAATACGGGTTTTAAAACAAGCACGATTGCCGTTGATATTTCGTCCCGTGAATCTATTTTAGCGCTTATCGATCATGCTAAGCAGTTTGGTGAAATTAAATACCTCATTAATGCGGCCGGCGTTTCCCCATCCCAAGCATCGGTTGAAACTATTTTAAAAGTAGACCTTTACGGTACAGCCGTTTTATTGGAAGAATTTGGCAAAGTTATTGCCAACGGCGGTTCTGGTATTATTATTTCTTCCCAGTCCAGTCATCGCTTGGGTGCCTTACCATAGGACGAAACAGATAAATTGGCTATGACGCCAACCGAAGAATTGTTGGAATTACCATTCTTGAAAGCAATTGATGATACGTTGAAAGCATATCAGTATTCCAAACGTTGTAATGGTCTTCGCGTTATGGCGGAAGCCACTAAGTGGGGCAAACGTGGTGCAACGGTTAACGCTATCAGCCCTGGGATTGTTATTACGCCACTTGCCAATGACGAACTCAACGGACCGCGTAAAGAAGGTTACCGCAAGATGCTATCCCTCAGCCCGGCCGGTCGTGCCGGTACACCGGATGAAATCGGTGATTTGGGCGAATTCCTTTTGATCCATAAAGGCCGTTTCATCTCCGGTAGCGACATCCTTATCGACGGTGGTACTACAGCATCGTACTGGTTTGGTGATTTACAATATTTAAAAGAAACACACTAATTAAGATATAAAGTAAGAACGCCATCGACAGTTGGGAGTCGATGGCGTTTTTTTATATTTTCTCTTTTAAGTGTTTCCAAAAAGCATCCTTATAGACACTTGGTGGTGCATCTGTTAGTCGGGCCATTACCGTATGCTTATAAATAGGATCTTTTAGAGGCAAAACAGGAAGCCCTTCGGCTTTATGGTATTGCAAGGCACTTTCTGAAATGAGTGTGATGCCTAAGCCTGATTTTACTAAATCAATGCGATTGGCAGCACCACTGCAATAACTGACAATGTCAGGCGTAAATCCTGCGATTTTACAGGCGGTGCAGAAAATATCATAGGACACATTTTCCGGTGTAGGGAAAATAAAGGGTTCATCCTTGGCTATTGCAAGGTCTAAGTACTTATCGTCAGCTAGAGGATGATTTTTAGGTAAAAGAGCCAGAAACGATTCTTGTTGAATTTCAATAATTTCAAACGGGTAGCTATCTATATTTTGCGGTGCCGCGAAAATAGCAAAATCCAATTGTTCATCCAGTAGCATTTTGCATAATTCTTTACTCAAATGATGCTCCAAGGTGAAACGAGCCTCCGGATAAGTGGTGTTGAACTCTGCCAAATAATCGGATAATGGCATGCCGCCGAGTCCTGTAATCATGCCGATATGGATAGTATGTTTTTGTGGCTGTTGCCACCGTTCCATACTTTCGTGGAGTCGATTGACATCCGCCATAATACGCTCTGCATCGCGTAGAAAATCTTCGCCGGCCGGAGTTAATTCAATGGGGTGAGTATCTCGATTAATAAGTTTTATATTCAGGTCATTTTCTAATTTTGTAATCTGTTGTGACAATGCCGATTGTGAGACGAAAAGACGTTCAGCTGCGCGTGTAAAGTGACGGCATTCGGCTACAGCCAAAAAGTACTGGATTTGTTTTAACAGCATAGGTACTTACCTCTTTATGCAGATAAGGTAAAATAAGGCATAAATTATCTATTATATTATCCATCTTATCATTCTCATTGTATTATTGCAATTCGTTTTGCTAATGATAACAGTAGAACTGCGAATTGTACTTTTGTGCATATTACGTATACACTAAAGGCATACATAATTGCGGAAGGAGAAGATATGACATGAGTAGCAGTTCGAAATTAAAATTTGATATTGATCTATATCAACAAGAGCTGGCTTATTTGGTCAATATTGACAGCTCATCGTCTGAACCGGTCGGTTCAGATAAGGTTGCCGATTTTTTCAAAAAACAGTATGAACAATTAGGATGGCAGGTTGAGTCTTTAAACTTGGCACCTTCTATCGGACATTGTCTGAAAATCACGAATGGACCGGCATCACATTATGATGTGTTACTATTGGCACATTTAGATACGGTATTTCCATTGGGAACAGCAGCCAAGCGGCCATTTAGTTTAGAAGGCAATCGGGCGATGGGACCCGGTGTTATTGATTGCAAAGGCGGTGCATTGTCGGCACTTCATGTATTGCGGGCCATGCATAAGCAAGGTCAATTAAAAGACAAGCATATTTGCGTGTTTTTAAATACGGACCATGAAGGTATCGGGTCCTGTTATTCAAAGACAGTTAATCAGGAACTCTCGAAGGTATCTGATTGTGTGTTGGTTCTTGAGTGTGCGCGAGCTAACGGTAATTTGGTATATCAGCGCAAAGGGATTGCACGTTATCATTTGACCGTGAAAGGACGCAGTGCCCATGCCGGTGTGGATTATGAAAACGGCCGTAATGCCATTGAAGAATTGGCTCACTGGATTATTGCTTTGCAGGGGGCCACTGATTTATCGAAAGAAACCACCGTTAATGTAGGTTTAGTAGAAGGCGGTACGGTAATCAATGCCGTTCCGGGATTGGCCAAGGCAGCTGTAGATGTGCGTTATTACGATAAAACAGAAATTACTCGCATTGAAGAGTTAATGGAGGAATTGAAAGCACATCCTCATGTACCGGATACGCAGGTTAAGATTGAAGGCGGCATTACAAGACCGCCTATGTTACCTTCTGAAAAAACAGGTCAATTGATGAAGCTCATAGAGACACAAGGTAAACGTGTCGGTGTAACGTTCGGCTGGACGGCAAGCGGTGGCGGTTCAGACGGCAGTTTTTCCGCAGATGCGGGAGCACCGACCATTGATGGCATGGGACCTATTGGCGGGGGTGCTCATACAGACGGCGAATATATGGAGTGGGATTCGGTAATACCAAGAGCCAAATTATTGAACGCTGTGCTTGAAGAGATTTTGCACGGGAAGTGATTATTTAGTGTATAGGTGTTAGGAGGCGAGGTTTATGTTGTCTTTAGTAGTTGCACTACTGACAACGATTGTTGTTGCGTGGCTAATCATCAAACGGATGAAGCCGCAAGCTGTACTGTTTGCCGGAGGTATATTCCTCTTGGCGGTAGCCATTCTTATGGGATATCCGGTGCTTGATGCGAAAAAATCTACCGGCTTATCTTGGTTTGATATTTTTAAGTTTATTGAAGATGTATTCAGCAATCGTGCTGCGGGTATCGGACTTATGATTATGACAGTTGGCGGTTTTGCTAAATATATGGATTATATCGGAGCCAGTCGCAGTCTTGTTTATATTGCGTCGAAACCGCTGAGTATGGTGAAATCACCATATGTTTTGTTGGGCATCAGCTATATTATCGGTCAATTGCTCAATATTGTTATTCCAAGTGCGGCCGGACTGTGTGTTTTATTGATGGCAACTATGTATCCGGTTCTTGTTAATTTGGGTGTTAGTCGTTTGTCGGCGGCTGCTGTAGTAGCTACGACACCTTGCTTGGATTTAGGCCCTGCTTCAGGGTCAGCCGTATTTGCTGCTAAAACTGCCGGCCTTGATGTAGCCGATTATTTTGTGGCCGAACAGATTCCGATTGCCGTAGTAACGATGGTAGCTATCGCTGTTTCACATTATTTCGTGCAACGTTATTTTGACCGCAAAGAAGGGCTTGAGCCACAGAAACTTCAGGCGGTTTCGGCACATGAAAGCGAAACTGAAAATTTACCGCCGAAAATCTACGCTCTGTTACCGATGATTCCAATTATTTTTGTATTAGTTTTCAGTAAGCTTGGTATTTCAAGTATTAAGATGTCTGTCGTGACGGCCATGATTATCAGTATTTTTATTGCTATGATTCTTGAAGTGATTCGTACGCGTAGGCCGATGGAAGTGTGTAAAAATATCCAAGTTTTCTTTGATGGTATGGGGCATCTATTTGCAACCGTTGTTACGTTGATTGTAGCCGGTGAAACCTTCGCTTATGGGTTGACAAAAATCGGTGCCATTGACATGATTATAAAAGGAGCACAGGGTTCCGGCTTTGGTGCTATCGGGGTAACCTTGATAATGACTTTAATTGTAGCTATTGCGGCAGTTATTATGGGCTCCGGTAATGCTCCGTTCTATTCCTTTGGTGCTTTGGTTCCGGATATTGCCAAAGGCCTTTCGATGATGCCGGCGGCTATGATTACACCAATGCAGATGGCATCCAGTATTGCACGTAGTGCGTCGCCAATTACGGCTGCTGTTGTTGCTGTAGCCGGTGTTGCTGATGTATCTCCGGTTGATCTTGTAAAACGTACAGCAATTCCGATGGGTATTGCTTTAGTGGTATCTTTCTTAATGGCTGTAATTTTCTAATGAGCTAAAGATAGCTAAATTTGATAGATGTTTTGGGGAAAGGAGCAATTCAAGATGTTTAAAATATTTAAAATTATTCTTTTTGTGTTGCTGTCGTTCTTGTTGCCGTTGCAGCTGATTCAGGCAAAGTCAACTGATTCACCTAGCGCAATTTCGGTGGGAGCCGGTAGTTATCTTATGACAGAAACTCGCGGAGCAACCGCGGAGCCGATGCATATCTTTACCTATCGAGCCTCTTCGTGGCAGGACGGTAAACCGGTTATTATTGTATTTCATGGCTTGCAGCGTAATGCTGATGCGTACCGTGATGGCTGGATAAAAGCTGCGGAAGAGAAAGGTTTCTTAGTAATTTGTCCTGAATTTTCAGAAGAAAAATTTCCGGGAGTTTCCTACTATAACCTTGGTTATGTGGTGAATCAGGAAGGAGATGAAATGCTAAATCCTGAATCAACATGGATTTTCCCTGTTATTGATAATGTAATGGCTGACGTCCGTGCCCGTATGCAGATTCAAAAGAGTCCTGTTATACTGTTTGCTCATTCCGCCGGTGCTCAGTTAATTCATCGTTATGTATTGTTTGATCAAAACAGTACTGCCGATAAAATTGTAATCGCCAATGCAGGTTGGTATACAATGCCTGATCGATCTATTCTTTTCCCTTACGGCATTAAGAATGTGCCTGTATCCGATAAGCAACTTAAAAATGCGTTCGCAAAACCGGTAATTATTTTATTGGGAGATAAGGATACACAGCGATCTAAGGTACTTAGAAAAACACCGGAAGCTGATGCTCAAGGTTTAAACCGTCTGGAACGTGGTCATGCTTTTTATGAAAAAACACAAGAAACCGCGAAGCAGATGGGTGTTCCTTTCAATTGGAAGCTACAGGAAGTTCCCGGCGTGGGCCATGATGGTGACGCCATGGGGGCGTATGCGGCAACATTATTTTAGGTAAGTTGAATAGCTAAAAGAAATATAATAAATGATATTATAAATTAAGAATGCCCTCGACTACGAATGAAGTCGAGGGCTCTCTTTATGAGATATATGTTGCTGTATACCGGACAATCAACTTATGCTATACTTAAAGTATATTATCAAGTAGCACGTTTTTGATTGGAAGGGTGAGTTGTATGAAACGGCTATGGCAAGGACTAATTATTATGTGTATGGGTATTATGTTTATGTTTGCTGGTACGAATTCGGCAAGTGCCACTGATGTGTGGGTGGCGCATTATAATAATGACAATGTTGATGTGTATACTATGAATGATACTATTACCTATAGTTCCGATTCAAACGGACGCGGTTTTTCTATAGCTACTAAATTTGTTTGCTATGGTCAGTTGCAAAAAGTAGTTACTTGGCATTTTGGAAAATTTAGAAACGGTATGTGGCGTTATCGTACTAATACTATGTCAGGCGGTCATGATACTGTAACTATTCCTCGTAATCCTGTATTTGAATATGGTATGAATCAAATAGGTTGGTCCTACTATATTGACGGTTCGTATTACTATTAATAAAAAGTAGGGTGTTTTTGGGGAAGGCGTGAAACCGTGAAAGAGAGTTTTACAATATCAGGTAAAAGCATAATTTTATATAAAGCAAAGCAGCCCAATCAACCGTTAGTTGTACTGAATATGTTTGAAGATGACAGTACCGGTGTAGTGGCTGAACTGCAGAAAATGGGTGATTTTGATATAAACCTTCTTGTTATCAGCAAACTTGAGTGGAATGCGGAGTTGTCGCCTTGGGAAATCCCGTCTATTTCAAAATACGAACCGCCTTTTACCGGTGGTGCTCCTCAGTATTTGGAATGGCTACTGAATGAAGCGTTGCCTAAAGCAAAAAGTTTGATTGAAGGAACGGCAACAAAAATATATATTGCAGGCTATTCCATGGCCGGGTTATTTGCTTTATATGCGCTTTATGCATGTGATGCGTTTGATCGAGCCGCTTGCATGTCTAGTTCATTCTGGTATCCGGATTTTAAAGAATATGTGGCCACGCATGAGATGAAACGTGCACCGGAAAAATTATATTTCTCATTAGGCGATAAAGAAGCTAAAACCAAGCACGCAATTCTTAAAACAGTGCAGGAAAATACGGAAGCTATTGTTGATTATCTAAAGACGCGAAAAATAGATGTGACTTTTGAAACGAATGAAGGAAATCACTTCAAAAATATTGACTGGCGTATTGCTAAAGGGATTACTGCGATATGTGTATTAACGTAATATTAATGTCGGGGGAATCCGCCGCTTTGGCTGGTTCCCCTTTTTTTACACATCTAGTCGAGCTTTTTCTAATGAGCTATCGGCCGGTATACGAGATTATTTAATTGAGGAGGGCGCTTATGTTTACGAAAAAAAGCTGTATGTATGATCCCATCGATGATGGTAAAGCCGAAATATTACGCATTGAAACTCGAGCGGAGTTGGATGCTATTTTGTCTGAAGATGTATATCAGCCATTTGGCGGAGCCACTTATGAAGTGCATGAATTCAAGGCCGCCATGGTAGCAGACAATATCAAAGATTATCAGGGATAATTGCAGATTATTGATTGGGCCCAAGGGTGGTTAAAATAGAATACTCGTAGCTCAAGGCTTAACTATGAATACTGAACGAGGCGATATGTAATGTATTGCCTCGTTTTCTTTGTAGCTGATTAGTTGTTCCGTTACTATACGATTTGTACTTTAAAAACGGATATTGAGAAGACAATGTCCTGTAATTTCCTGTGAGAAGAAAAAACCTTTACTTGAGTGGACAAATTTTGTCAATTTTTGTTTGCTGTCAGGCTAAATTCTTATTATAATATATCTATGAGATAGAATTTACTTCCTGTTTGTATATGGAAGTTGTAAGCGATAGGAATTAATTCTAGTATAATCATGTAAAGCGAGGGATTATTATGCATGATGCAGAACATTTGATACAACTGTTAAAAACTAGACGGAGTGTTCGTAGTTTTAAGTCGGATGCGGTGCCTGCGGAATTAATAGATCAGATTATTGATGCAGGTCTGTATGCGCCTAGCAGTATGGGGAAACAATTGGCTATTATTGTGGCCGTAACGAATAAAGAAGTTCGGGACCGCTTATCGGCGATGAATGCCAAGATTTTCGGTACCGAAAGTGATCCGTTTTATAATGCACCGGTAGTGCTGGTGGTATTGGCGTCAAAAGAACGGCCACCTTATGTATGTGACGGTTCGCTGGTTATGCAAAATCTCATGCTCGCCGCTCATGCGTTGGGACTTGGTAGTTGCTGGATTCATCGTGCCAAAGAAGAGTTTGAATCACCGGAAGGCAAAGAGCTTTTGAAGTCGCTCGGGATTGAAGGGGATTACGAAGGCATCGGCCATTGTGTCCTTGGTTATATTGACGGCGAAATGCCTAAGGCAGCACCCCGCAGAGAAAATCGGGTATATTACGTAAAATAAAGTTAAAGGAAAAAATATATGGAATTTTTAGAGTTAGCTACATGGATTATGATTGGCAAAATTATCGTGGTCGATATTTTGCTGGCCGGCGATAATGCCGTGGTTATCGGCATGGCCGTAAGTAAATTGGAAGATAAGTATCGTGAAAAAGCTATTATGTGGGGGACCTTCGGGGCCATCGCAATGCGACTTATTTTTGCCACTATTTTAGTTGAAGCTTTGGAATACATTCCGGGGCTCCACTTTGTAGGCGGTCTCGTGCTCTTATGGATTGCCTTCCATCTGCTCGTTGGCGATGACGATGATGCGAATATCGAAAGTAAGGACTCCTTGCGCGGTGCAATTATTACTATTATCGTAGCTGATGCTATGATGAGTATCGACAATGTTATCGGCGTTGTCGGCGCGGCGAAAGGTCACTTGGAACTCGTTATTGTAGGTATGTTGATTACCGTACCGCTCTTAATTTACGGTTCCCGTTTATTGGCGCGCATCATCAATAAATATCCGATTATCTTGTGGGCGGGCGGTAGCTTGCTCGCGTGGGTAGCCGCTGAAATGGTTACGGCGGAACCTTTATTACAGCCGTACATCACAGGTTATGAACGGTTAATTGAAATTGCCGGTGTTATTTTGGTTGTGGCTGCGGCACTTATTTGGAAACGTCGTCGTAAAGCAGCTTCGCCTGATGAAGAAGCGTAAGCTAAATTGAATAGTGAAAAGTCCGATTAACGGATTTGTAGAATGAGCTTGGTGTAGATGCCAAGCTCATTTTTTATGCCAATTAGGTTGAGTTTGTGTAATTACGGGGGTTTTGAACAGTGTTGATAGAGGGATTATGTAGGATGGGAAAAATTTTTGTAAAAATTAAAATGTAATGCTTGACGTTATAACTTAAAGATAATACAATGAACATGTAAGTTGAGTGGTTACAAGAAATGAAAATCTTTAACAAGCAACTAAACATTAATTAGAAAAGTTAAACATTAAAATGAATTTTACACATTAAAAGAGTTTTTTTAGTAGTTTTAATACTGTTAGGGCCCATAGAGGCAGAAAAGAGAGGTTCATTATGAAAATCGCAGTTGTAAGTTCGAATGGTAAAGTAGGTCGTTTGGTAGTAGCGGAAGCTGTTCGTCGTGGTTTTGACGTAACAGGCTTTGCTCGTAGCGAAAACAAATCGGAAGCTCAGAATTTTGTTCAGAAAGATATTTTTGATATTACTAAAGACGATTTAAAAGGCTTTGATGCGGTAGTTGATGCTTTTGGTGCTTTTACGCCGGACACATTGCCACTACACACTAAATCTTTGATGCATTTGTCTGATGCGGTAGCCAATACGGATACGCGTTTGTTGGTAGTCGGCGGTGCGGGCAGCTTGTTCATGAATAAAGAACATAGCCTTCAATTGTTGGATACTCCGGAATTTCCAAAAGAATATTATCCGTCAGCAAAAGCTCAGACAGATGAATTGGTAGAACTTCGCAAACGCAATGATGTTAAATGGACTTTTGTAAGCCCTGCTGCTGATTTCCAAGCAGATGGTGCTCGTACTGGTGAATATATCTTAGCCGGTGAAGAATTTACTGTTAACAATCGTGGTGAAAGTGTTGTAAGTTATGCTGATTATGCACTCGCAATGGTTGATGAAATCGAAAAAGGTAACCACATTCGGCAGCGTATCAGCGTAGTAGGTAAATAATTATACATTTTTATTTTTTGCATTGTTATAGTAAATTCGGCGTATTCGTGATATAATTTAAATTGTAATAGTACACATTACAATTTATAGGAGGCATGTACATGCAAGTATCCAGTCGTTTTACTATAGCGGTCCATATTTTTACTTGTATCGCTATTGCAGAAAAGAAATATAAAGTGACCAGTAAGTTTTTAGCAAGCAGCATCAATGTTAATCCCGTAATTATTCGGAATATTGTTCTCATGTTGAAAGCCCACGGTCTAATCGATTCCCGTCAGGGAACATCGGGCATTAAAATTGCCAAGTGCCCATCTGAGATTACTCTGTTAGACATTTTCAACGCCGTTGAATCTTTGGATAATGGTCGTCTTTTCAGTTTTCATGAAAACCCGGCTCAAGACTGTCCGGTAGGCAGTCATATTCATAGCGTCCTCGACGGGCGTTTAGATCAGATTCAAAATGCCCTTGAAAAAGAGTTGAAGAGTATCAGTTTGGCGTCGATTATCGAAGATGCGGAAGCACAAACCGCTCGTGATGCAGAGGTTGCTAACAACGATTGCTCGGCTGAGGCATAAAAAATTAGATAAATAAGATGAGAACCCCTGTTTCCATTCATGAGAGAGCTTATCGATAAGAAAGCTACTTTACTTGATTGGACGGGGTTCTTTTATATGCATTGAAAGATTGACAAGAATATTGATAATAACGGCTATGAAAGAATAATAGGGAGAGTCATTACAGCAAAAGTAATTACAATTTTTTTGAAAAAAAGCCGATATGATATTGCCGTCTTTTGCGTGCAGTGTGATATAATTAAATAGAATAAGATAGATATTTAAGAATTTTATAATGTATACCATTAATTGAATGTTAAACTCAGTTATTAAGGAGGCATAAGATGAAAACGTATGATGTAATTGTAATCGGCTTCGGTAAGGCCGGCAAAACATTGGCCGGTAAATTAGCAAAATCCGGTAAAAAAAGTGGCTTTAATTGAAAAAAGACGCTTTTATGTATGGCGGTACTTGTATTAATGTAGGCTGTATCCCTTCCAAACGTTTGGTTACCGATGCAGCTTTGGCGCCTGACTCCGGTTTTGCTGAAAAAGCTGCTTACTTTAAAAAATCCATCGAAGGCAAACGTCAGTTAACTGCTGCGTTGAATCAAGCCAATTATAATAATGTAGTTCAGGCCGGTGCTGAAGTAATCGACGGCGTAGCCTCGTTTGTTGATGCTAAAACAATTAATGTTAAAACTGCCAATGGCGACTTAACTTTGACCGCTGAACAGTTCTTAATTAACACCGGTTCAACTCCGGTCATTCCGAATATTGAAGGCGTTCGTGATCCTCAGACCGGCGAACTTCAAGCGGGCAATAAATTATATACTTCTCAGACGCTCATGGATTTAGACGTATTGCCTGAACGCCTTACTATCGTAGGCGGCGGTTATATCGGTTTGGAATTTGCCTCCATGTTTGCAGAATTCGGCAGCAAAGTCACGATTATTCAAGATGCTCCTGAATTCTTACCACGTGAAGACGAAGATATCGTAGAAGCAATTCGAGAAGTACTCAGCGCTAAAGGCGTTGAAGTAATCACCGGTGCGGCTATTACGGCTGTTAAGGACGGAGTGGTAAGCTATACTGCTGACAGTGCTTCTAAAGAATTGGCCGGCGATGCTGTTCTTATTGCCACCGGTCGTCGTCCGAATACGGATGAGCTCCAAGCTGAAAAAGCAGGCATTAAAATGACTAGTCGCGGTGCGATTGAAACGGATGAACACTTACGCACCAATGTACCTAATATCTGGGCTGCCGGTGACGTTGTGGGCAAATTACAGTTCACTTACATTTCTTTGGATGACTATCGTATCGTGCTGGATAATATGATGGGCAACCGTTAACGTACCACTGAAAATCGCGGTGCCTTTGCATACTCCGTATTTCCAACCGGTATACGGTGCCTTATTCGTTATTCTGGGGGCTGTGCTGCCGTTTATTAAAAAGACGTGGAATAAGAATACAACGACTACGGTGTTTTCACTGTTAAATATCTTGGGGATTCCGTTTATTATCATGGCATTGACCGGATATGGTCCGGAATTTTTGATGAATAAGGGCACGATTCCATTTATTTATTCTAAAATCGTAGTGCCGGTTATTACGATTGTACCGATTGGGGTCGTATTCTTGGCTTTACTCATTAACTACGGTTTGATGGAATTCGTCGGTGTGTTCATGCGTCCTGTTATGAGACCGCTTTGGAAAACGCCGGGACGCTCCGCCATTGACGCCGTAGCTTCGTTCGTAGGTAGTTATTCGGTAGCTCTTTTAATCACTAATCGCGTTTTTAAAGAAGGTCGTTATACCATTAAAGAAGCTGTTGTTATTGCCACCGGTTTCTCCACCGTATCGGCTACTTTTATGATTATTGTTGCCAAAACACTTAATTTGTTGGACGTCTGGAACTTGTATTTCTGGGCCACCGTTGTTGTTACTTTCCTTGTTACGGCTGTAACCGCTCGTATTTATCCTATCAGTAAAAAGCCGGACACCTATTATAACGATGTACAAGGTGAAGTTGAACGTGTCGTTGTCCATGATAAATTCAAAGTTGCTTTCGAAGAAGCCATGGAAGCCAGTTCAAAAGCAGACGGTATCGTAACCGGTACATATCATCATTTGCGCGACGGTCTCGTATTGGCGTTAAAAATTGCGCCTTCCCTCATGTCGATTGGCGTGTTGGGGATTGTTATTGCCAATAATACACCGGTGTTTAATATTTTGGCCTACACCTTGTATCCGTTTACTTGGATCACGGGCTTTGAAGAACCGTTCTTAGTAGCAAAAGCCTTATCCTTGGGTATTGCGGAAATGTTCTTACCGGCCGTTTTAGTAACGAAATTAAGCTTTGAAGTTCGCATGTTGGTTGCTATTACTTGCGTATCTGAAGTGCTTTTCTTTTCCGCATCGATTCCATGTATGATGGCCACTGAAATTCCAATTAAACTGGTTAATTGTAAACTGAAATTGAACATATAAAAAATCCATAGTGAATACCGATTTGTGTTATGATTAATGTCGCTAAAACAAATCTTATACACGAGGTATCGATATCACTATGGACTCTATTAATCATAACACATCATTACGTACAAACAAACACTTATCTTACGAAGAACGCTTTTTTATTGAAAAGCAATTACAGGCAGGTGTT
>SKEA01000876.1_pt1 | contig 24212 bp, 21 predicted proteins | sample 4826601 | NCBI WGS metagenome assembly SKEA01 (sample SAMN11008821, study PRJNA524170) | human gut metagenome | biome: Human fecal sample; material: Feces; isolation source: fecal sample from pouch patient p13, p53 | host: Homo sapiens | place: Israel: Tel-Aviv | collected 2016-07-06 | reverse complement strand
AAATAATAGAAGTAAAAGTCAAAGTAATGAAAATAACTATCTCATTGTGTACAATGGTTTAAAAATAATTTCTGTAATATGCACATTTCTGGCAGTAATATTGGAAGGAATCTTTGTATTCTACGGAATGAGAAGCGGTTTTACAAGACAGTTATTTCAATATTCCGTAGGCGGAATGCTATTAATTATAGTGTTTGCGAGTGGATTCATATGGAGTGCACAGACAGTACGAAAAATAAAACAAAAAAATAAAAGCAATAGTATGAATAGTATAAAAGACAACATAAACAAGCAAAATAAAGTGAGACACCGAAAAAGAGGCGAGCAGGGAAGCCCAATATCCGATAAGTTTATTCAGGAAAAAGAATTACAGAACAGACCGCAAATGATAAAAACAGAAGTTGATTGGGAAGCAGAAGGAGATTGGGAATCAGGAACAGAAGGAACAACCATTTTAAATTATGGTAACGAATCAGAAAAAGAAGATGGTAAAATATGTCATCCGATGTTACGGGATATGGAATTAGGAATTATCTATGTAATAAAAAATTGTCCTTTTTATATCGGAAGTGCAGAGGGTGTAAATCATCTTCATATACAGGATAAAACAGTAAGCAGGGAACATGCAGTTATTTTAGAAGATATTTATGAGGGAGACGGACAGGGATATATTCTTCGAGATATGGGTTCGACAAATGGTACATGGCTTAATGGGAAAAAGATAAAAAGAGGAAATCAGGAGCAATTAGAAGATGGTGCAGTCATACGTTTTGCAAAAAAAGAATATGAATTTCTGATACAGGATATTTGACAATCCAGGCAGCCTCGCTATAATGGAGAACATAAGATAAAGAAAGGTAAAAGAGAAATTTTTATGGAATTTGTAGAAGCATTACAGGAATTTTTATTCCATCAGGGGTTTCAGAAAATAAAGTATGATTCAAAGATTTTGTGGGGGAAAGATACAGGCGATAAGCTCTCTTTACTTGAAATTGTTTCGCCACTTCTTCCAGGGCAGCCGCGAATTGGATTGAAACAAAGAGAAGAAGAAATGCTCGATATAGAACGCCAGATTATGCTAAAGTATCAGGAAAAAGTGGAACACTTGCTATTAATACTTAGTAAGGGAGAACCGGATTTTGAAGAAAGAAAAGAAGCGGAAAAATATCCGGATATATGGTTTTTTGATATAAAAGCAGGACAACTGTATATTTATGAATATCAAAAGTCCCAATATTGTGGACTAGAAAGTTCTTTGGAACCTTTTTCACAGAAATTTTTGCAGCAGAAAATAACCGAAGAAAGAACAGAACTTCGACGTATGCTAACGCCAGTCAATACAATACTTGTGCTTGCTAATGTAGTGGTATTTATGGTCTTGAGTTTTTTGGGTAATACTACAGATGCAGAATTTATGGCGGCACATGGAGCGGTGGATTGGATGGATGTTGTGGAAAAGCATCAGTACTATCGACTATTTACCTCAATGTTTCTTCATTTTGGAGCAGATCATCTTTTGCAAAATATGTTGATTTTATTAGTCATTGGATGCCGCTTAGAGAGAATCACAGGAAAACTATCATATTTACTCATATATATTGGAGCAGGTCTGACTGGAGCAGGAACATCTATTATATTTACGCTCGGAAATAATCCGAATACTGTAAGTGCAGGAGCATCGGGAGCAATATTTGGTGTTATGGGAGGCCTTTTATATTATATTATTTCTGATATCATTCAGAAAAAAAGACATCGTGTAGAGGAGATTGGTTTGACGGGAATGATTTTCATGGTTGCTTCAGCATTATCGTATGGATTCTTTTCTACAGGCATAGATAATGCAGCGCATATTGGAGGACTTGTAGGAGGGTTTCTAATCACAATGATAAGTAGATTTGTTATTTAATTCAATTAAAATCCAGCCAAAGACAGCCCGAGAAGAGAACCGATACCCTATATTTGTGACCTCGGAGCAGGGTTTAAATGTGAGCGTATAAGCGAACATTTAAACCGCCGCGACTAAAGTCACAAATATAGGGTATCGGTTCTCTTCTTGGGCGTCTGTTATATTGAATTAAACTAGATCTTTAATCTCCGAAGGAGATTCCCAAATGCTTCGCCTGAAGTACAATCTGGTCATCAGGAGAAACATATTTTAATTTTCCAGCTGTTTTTTCCAGAGGAAGAGTAGCGACATCATAACCTTTCATGATAAGCATTTTGCCGTAATCTTCTTTGGCGATAAGCTCAGCTGCAGCAACACCAAGACGGCTGGAAATTACGCGGTCAAAAGGAACCGGGCTTCCGCCTCGCTGTGTGTGTCCTGGAATTGTGACACGAACTTCTAAACCAGTGGCTTTTTCGATTTGTGAAGCGAGTTCATAACCAACTGTAGAATGTTTACGTTTAGCCAGTTTTGCTTTGTACTGTTTCTTTGTCAATTTTGCATCTTCTTTTGAGATTGCTCCTTCTGCAACAGCAAGGATTGTAAAGTGCTTGCCCTGTTCATTGCGGCGTTGAATTGCCGAAATAACGTGTTTTAAGTCATAAGGAATTTCTGGGATGAGGATGATGTCAGCGCCGCCGGCAATTCCTGCATGAAGAGTAACCCATCCTACTTTATGTCCCATTAATTCTACAATAAATACGCGGTTATGGGAAGCGGCTGTTGTGTGAATACAGTCAATTGTCTGAGTAGCAATATCTACTGCACTCTGGAAACCAAATGTCATATCTGTTCCCCAGAGGTCATTATCAATTGTTTTTGGAAGGGAGACAATATTAAGACCCTCTTCTCTTAAAAGGTTGGCAGTCTTCTGGCTTCCGTTACCTCCGAGAACAACAAGACAGTCTAAATCAAGATAGCGATAAGTTGATTTCATTGCTTCTACCTTATCAAGACCATTTTCGTCAGGTGTTCTCATTAATTTAAATGGTTGTCTGGATGTACCAAGGATGGTTCCGCCGGTTGTCAGAATGCCTGAGAAGTCTTTCGAAGTCAGTCGTTTGTAGTTGCCGTAAATTAATCCTTTATATCCATCGATGAAGCCGTAGATTTCAACTGTTCCCTCAAGAACGTTAAGACCCTTTACAACACCACGCATGGTAGCATTTAAACTTTGACAATCTCCACCGCTGGTCAGCATACCAATTCTCTTCATCGTAATCTCCCTTCTTGCAGAGCAGGATTCCATTATGATAATCCAGTCGTAAAATACATAAAACGTAATGTTCCCAAATTAATATCAAGAATTTGATAACTAAATTTTACAAATGGAATCAAGTATCTGCAATTCCTATAATAATCTGTAGTTAAAATAATCTGTTTTAAAGTTCCACTCGTCCATCTAAAGCTCTTGAAAGTGTTACTTCGTCAATGTATTCCAATTCACCACCAATAGGAACACCGCTGGCGATACGAGTTACCTTTATGCCGCGCGGTTTTACTTTTTTGGTGATGTACATTGCGGTAGCTTCTCCGTCAAGGCTGGAATTTGTGGCGAGGATTAACTCTTTTACTTCCGGGTTATTCAGGCGTTCTTCTAATTCTTTAAAACGGATATCGTCCGGGCCTTTTCCAAGACTTGGAGCAAGCGTTCCCTGAAGAACATGATAAACACCATGATATTGACCCGTTTTTTCATAAGCAGCTAAGTCCTGTGTATGCTCCACGACCATGATCGTACTGTGATCTCTTTTGGTGCTGGCACATATAGGGCATACTTCTGAATCTGTCAGGGTACAGCAGTATTTGCAGTAGCGAATCTTTTCTCTTGCGGTAACAAGTGTCTGTGCAAGATGATGTACATGCTCTTCAGGCATATTTATGATGTGAAAAGCGAGACGCTGTGCTGACTTACTGCCGATACCAGGAAGACGTCTGAGTTCCTCAATAAGGTTAGTAATCTGCGTACTATAATAGTTCATTAAAATCCAAATCCTCCGCCGAGGCCGCCAGTTAACTTGGACATCTGAGCCTGGGAGTCTGCTTCCATAGCGCGGAATGCTTCGTTAGTAGCAGCCATGATAAGATCTTCTAACATTTCGATATCATCAGGATCAACTACTTCTTCAGCGATTTTGATAGCAGTAACTTCTTTTTTACCGGAAACAGTAACAGAAACAACACCGCCGCCTGCGCTTGCCTCGTAGGATTTCTCCTCTAATGCCTTTGTGGTCTCAGCCATCTGCTTCTGCATCTTCTGAGCCTGTTTCATTAAGTTATTCATGTTACCAGGCATACCACCTGGGAATCCACCTCTTTTTGCCATAATAAAATCCTCCATTTTAATAATTATGTACTCTTGGAGTCTTTCTTGCACTTGCCTTTGCGGCTGATTTTCCGCCAGTTGCGCCCAAATTTTTGAGGCGTACGCACTGCATATGCCTTAAAAATTTGGACATAGCTGAAAAAAATCTTCTCACAAGATCAAGCACAAAAAGATTCCGGGAGCACATTAACACGCTTTAATGTGTTTATACACCAGAAATAATATTTTGCCAATAATTAATTACTCAAAAATAACCGTCTGGTGAATCTTGCTTAAATCAATATAGTTAGATTGTTCCGTTGGTTGATGTGTACTGGATGTACATTCAAAAGTTACGACCTTACCTGTCTGTTCTGCAACAAGTTCAGATAAAAGATCCAGATTTTTGTGATGTTCTCGCTCAAAGTATTCTTTTGCCAGGTCATTATTTGTAAAGACAAGCTGCAAAATAGTACTGCTGTCAGCTACCGCAACTCTAGCGGCGCGAAGAAACTGCTGCATCGGCATGGATGTTTGATTTACAATATCGTTCCAGTGACTTGCAATTTCTTTCAAGTCACTGGCTTCTGCTGGGGAAAAACGCTTTTCTAATGCTTCTTCCGGTGAAATCTGTCCTTCTGTTCCCTGCCGAAATGCACCAGATACGGCACTGTTTCCAGTTCCATTAACCATACCTGCTGTTCCTGCACCTGCTGCGCCGGAAGTGCCAAGAGGCTGCCCGGTATATGGATCATAGGCAAAAGTACCATTGCTGGTTATCATACCGGCATTCCCCGGTCCATTTGCAGGAATCATTGGGATGCCTTGTGCAATTTTGTCTTCTAACTGCCGGATACGCTCCGAAAGACTTTCCGTATCGGATTCCATTTCGGGGCGGCAGAGCTTAATGAAGCCAACCTCCAGGAGAACACGCTTCTGTGTGGCAGTCCGAATCTGATTAGAAAGTTCGGAAAGCAGCCGGATATAGCGTAAAAGTGCAATAGTATCTACCATAGAACACTCTTCCTTTAGAGCGGCAATCGTTTCTTTTGACATATCAAGACTTTCTTCAGCGCCCTCCTGATCTTTTAAGATAAGAAGATTTCTCAGATACCAGAGAAAATCGGAAAGGAACTGAGAAAGCTCCCGGCCCTCTGTAATCATGCTGTCAATGATATCAAGAGCAGCAATAGAGTCATGATTTAAAATATTGCGAAGTAGTGCGCTGAAAACAGAAGTGTCAGCAGTACCAAGTACTTCGAGAACATTGTCATAAGTAAGCGTCTGCCCAAGATAAAAAGCGATACACTGGTCAAGAAGGCTTAAGGCATCTCGCATGGAACCGTCCGCTGCACGGGCGATATAACGAAGAGCCTTCTCATCTGCATCCACCTTCTCTTTCTCCATTAAGGATACAAGATGGTTCGTAATCGTATCAACGGAAATTCGTTTAAAATCATATTTTTGACAACGGGAAAGGATCGTAACAGGAATTTTGTGTTTTTCTGTTGTAGCCAAAATAAAGATAACATAAGAAGGAGGTTCTTCAAGCGTTTTCAAAAGAGCATTAAATGCTCCAGAAGAAAGCATATGAACCTCATCAATAATATATACCTTATAACGTCCCTCAACTGGGGAATATTGTACCTGTTCCCGAATATCACGAATATTCTCCACACCGTTATTGGAAGCCGCATCAATTTCTAAAACGTCAAGAGAACTCTGGTTATTAATTGCCTGACAGGAAGGACAGGCATTACAAGGGTTCCCATTAACCGGGTGTTCACAGTTTACTGCCTTTGCAAAAAGCTTCGCAATGGAAGTCTTACCAGTACCCCGGGTGCCGCAGAAAAGATAGGCATGCCCTATTCGGTTGTAAATAATCTGATTTCTCAATGTCTGGACAATGGCATCCTGCCCTTTTACTTCATCAAAATCACTCGGACGCCACTTCCGGTATAAAGCCATATAGCCCATCGAATCACTCACTCTCCCAGAAAAATATGCTTAAAACATTTTAGCATATTTACAGGTGAACAGGCAACTATAGCTTTTAGGGATAGGAGTCTTTTCTTTTATTTTACAGAAGATTTATATTAAGTGTTCTCAAAAAGTCTGCAAATTGCTTCAAAAAAGAATGTCGTTCTTCATTCTGTGCCAGAACTTTTTGCAGTTTTTCCAGTGTTCTTGGAGGAATCCAGCTTTTTCGATGATTATAGTATTGATTGGATATTTTCCAGAACTTTTCAGGATATAAAAAAAGTAAATATAAGAAAAGAAAATCTTTTTCTGTGAGACGCCGGTAAATAGAATAACCGGAAATCCCTGCCTCAAAAAAGGCATAGTTGTAATGATTTTTTTCTAAAGTTTTTCGAAGAAAAAGATAGAGGTCCAAAAGGTAAGGCTGATAGCACAAAGACTCAAAATTGACTGTAGCAACAGAATAATCCGATAAGATTAATACGTTATGGTAATGATATGCGCCGTGGCACATGCCGCAGTCCGTATCAGCGAGATCAGCTTCTGCTTTAAGAAGGTGTGCAAGGGCATGGGAAGCTTCCTTATAAAATGAATCAAAACAATTCATGTAAAGAAGTTCGAAGTCATTTTTTCCGTGAACTTTTCCGATAAATTTTCGGATAGAACGGAGTTCACGGTTTTTTCGTTCAAAAAGATGGCTTGTGGTTTCTGTTTTCAGATTTTCAAAAGGAATTTCCTCGATAGAAGAAGATACCTTATGTAAAAAAGCAAGATTTCGGCAGGAAGCAGCCACATCAGACAGGTTCCGGCAGTCACATTCTCTACCTTTAAAATAATGTTTCAGGACAAATGGAGTGCGGTAACGGTCATAGGTAACAAGACTCTCTTCCTTTGTCAGAAAATAACGGTCTGTAGTAAGAAAACCGGCATTAGCAAGCTTTTCTTTCCACTCATATTCCAGAGCAAGTTTCTGGAGGGAACCGTGATATTCTTTTAATAAGGCAAGCCCCTGCTCTGTCTCGCACTGGAAAGTTCCGCGGCTTCGAAAAGTAGACAGAACTTTTACATCGTACTGCTCTAATAATTCTTTGTATTTTTCGCTCAAAAAAATCCCTCCAAACTAATGTACTCTAAAAAACTTCTCACAAAATCAAGCGCAGCAAGATTCTCAGAGTACATATAAGACAGACAACGGATTACGGAATAAACATGGTCTATCCTATGTGTAAAAGAGGGATGTTATGTGTAAAATTACTGAACTTCCTGATAAATTTTCAAGGCAAGTTCTTCAAGTTTCTCATATTCATTTAATTCAGGATTATTAAGCACCTGTGTGAGCAATGCATTAAGAATTGCACCAATCATTTTCCCTTCAGAAATACCTAATGCTTTTAACTGATTTCCATTAATTTTAAGATCCTTTAAAGTGAGACAGTCATTTGCAGTAAGAATCTCTCTGTAAGCTTCTCTTGTCTCTTTAAGGGCAGTAAGCTTTTTAAGACGCATAAAATCACTCTGTGCGGAAATATCAGCTTCCATCACATCAAGAAGATAAAGAAAAAGATCAGCACCGACTCTGTGAATAATCTTTCTTACATGCTTACGTCCTGTACCTAAAGGGTCATTAAAACGAATATCATGGTTTGCAATCAATGTTGTGACCATGTGCGTAGTCTGATTGTCAAACTTAAGCCTTTTGAGAGCAGCCTTTGCAAGGTCAGCACCGACGGCATTGTGATTATAAAAATGATCAATACCATTTTCATCTGTTGTACGAGTCTCTGGCTTGGCAATATCATGAAGCAGCATTGTGAGACGAAGAACCGGATTCGGGGCAATCGTTTCAACAGCGTGAACTGTATGGTCACCTACAGAATAAATATGATGCGGATTATTCTGTGGAGTCTCCATCATACGATCAAACTCTGGAAGAAAAACACTCGTAAGGCCAGTCTCATAAGCAGTGCGAATCATTTCAGGATGACCGGAAACCAACAGCTTCATCAATTCTGTCTGAATACGTTCCGCACTTACATCTTTAAGAAGTGTATGCTGGGCCTCGATCGCCGCCTTAGTATTTTCTTCAATCTTAAAATTTAACTGTCCTGCAAAACGAACTGCACGAAGCATTCGCAGCGCATCCTCATCAAATCGCTCTGCAGGATTACCAACACAGCGGATGATTCGATTAGTTAAATCCTGAATTCCTCCAAATAAATCAACAAGCCCCTGCTCTTCATTATAAGCCATCGCATTAATCGTGAAATCACGACGCATCAGATCCTCCTTAAGATCAGAGGTAAAAGTCACTTCATTCGGATGGCGGTGGTCTTCATAAGTTCCATCAATTCGGTAAGTTGTCACCTCATATCCGACTTTATCCATCATAATCGTAACTGTACCGTGTTTCAGTCCTGTATCAATTGTTCTTGGAAATAATGCTTTAACCTGCTCCGGCAGCGCAGAAGTAGTAATATCCCAATCCGCAGGCTCTTTTCCAAGAATAGAATCCCTTACACAGCCACCAACAACGTATGCTTCGTAACCATGAGCAGAAAGTGTCTTGATAATATCAGAGGCATGTTTTGGAATAGAAATATGCATGGGTTAATCCCCCTCCTTTCGAAAATGTTTTTATCTCTTTATTGCGATAATTATAACATAAAAAAAGGTTTATTACTATTTAATTCATTAGACAAACTACAGACGAATTAGACAGGGGAGGGGATTTGGGGACGAGATGCGAGAGCTTCTGCTTGCTCGAGAAGAGGTTCACTGGCTCGTCTGTTTATTCACCCAACCACAAATTACTATTTTCCTTTTGGTTGCATATATTAAAGTAAGCAACTTTCAGGAGTATCAGAATATGTCTCAAAGTACAAAAAAGCAAGGAACACCCATAGTCCTTTTTCCACTATGGATGTTTATATTCTGCCTTTGCCTCAACGGTTGCACCGTCTTAAACATAAATAGTTTTCATTTCGGTAAGCTGGGAAAGAAAGAGCAGGGGCAGGCGGTAAAGTATGAGATATGCAGTGGGAAGAATATGCCGGAGCGGCTGCAGAAGATTATTGAAGAGAGAAAAAAGAAACCGGGAACATTTGCATATAAGAATTCGAAATATACATATTTGGTGGTCTGTTATGGAGAGAAGTCCTATAGTGGTTACAGTGTCAGGGTGGAGCAGTGCTGGAAAGATAAGGAGCAGCTTTATTTAGAAACGCAGTTAATAGGTCCGGCAGCGGGAGAAGAAGTGGTGGAAACGCTGACGTATCCCTTTTTAGTCGTGCGTTGTGGGCGGACAGAACTTTTGTGCCGGATTGAGTCCTGAAAAAATCATAAACCAGCCGGAAGCAACATATACTGATAACGAAGCCGAAAAGACGGGCAGAGTGTGTCCGCATAAAATATAGCAAGTTTTATTGGGTGGAGGTTTATTTATGAAGGTTGAAAAGAAAGCGGTTCGTTCAGGTATTTTAAAGTTAGAAAAAAATGTGCAGATTACGCTTGACGAGGATATGAATGTGCCGGATACCCGGCCGGATGTGGAAAAGATTATAGAGAGCCGGGGCGAGGTACATATTGATGAGATAGAAGTGCTGACAGACCGTCTGCACCTGCGGGGGAATTTCCTCGTGCAGATTTTGTATCTGAGTACGGATAAAGAGCAGCAGATTTCCTGCATGGAGCATGAGTTTTCCATAGAAGAATTTATGAATGTGGAGGGTGCAGAAAGCAGCGATATCGCAAAGGTGACGGCTGACCTTGAAGATCTCACGATTTCTATTATCAATTCCAGAAAATGTGGTGTGCGTTCTGTTATATATTTTCACATAGCCATTTCCGAAATGAAGTTTGTGGAGTGTACGACTGGAATCGAGAAAAAGGAAAATGTCCAATGCTTATATGAGTCTCCGTCCATGACGGAAATTATCATGAATAAAAAAGATATTCAGAGGATTAAGGCAAGTGTCAGCCTGCCAGCAGGTAAGCCGAATATCAAAGAGATTCTCTGGAATTCAATGCAGCTTCGGGATGTAGATATCCGTATGATGGAAAATAAATTATCTATCCGGGGAAGTCTTTTCCTGTTCATTCTTTATCAGGCAGAAGAGGGTAGCGAATCACTGCAATACTACGATTGGGAGATTCCATTTACCAACGAATTAGACTGTGCGGACAGTCGGGAGAATCTTATTGGGAATATAGCGGTAATGCTCGGAAACCATCAGGCAGTGATTAAGCCGGATATTGACGGCGAGCCAAGAGATGTGGAAATAGAGGCGGTATTAGAACTTGACCTGAAAGCTTATCGGGAATTTAAAATGCCTTTGCTTAAAGATATGTATGCAAATGACCGAAAATTAAAATTAAAAACCAGTCCGATTACATTTGAAAATCTCATTTTCCAGAATAACGCGAAAACAAAGGTAAGCCAGCGGGTGGAGGCAGCAGGAGAGATTCATAAACTTTTACAGGTTCTTAATGTAGAAGGAAATGTACGAATCGAAGACTTTCAGCTTACTAAACAGGGCATCGCAACGGAGGGACTCATTTTCTGCAAAGTTCTTTATATAGCAGGAGATGATACCGCGCCCATTCAGTCCAAAGAAATCGTTATTCCATTTGAATATTTAGTAGAAATACCAGAAGTAGCCGAGACAGACCGCTGTGAGATTCGCGGTGTGCTGGAACAGATTGGTGGTTATGTTGTGGACAGCAACGAATTAGAAATCAGGGCGGTTGCCGGAATCTATGTAACCGGTTTCTCGCCACAGACAATGTATATGATTGATGAAGTAGAAGAAATTCCGTACAGCGAGGAAGAAATTTCGAGGATTCCGTCTATTACAGGCTATATCGTAAAAAGCGGAGACACTCTCTGGAATATCGCAAAACATTACGGAACGACAATAGAAAAAATGAAGCAATATAATGAAAATCTCACAGAACCATTAGAAACAGGGCAGAAATTGTTCCTGTTAAAAGAAATGGAAAGTCTCATAGGGGAGTGACATCCTCCACCTGCCGTAAAGATGGGAGACTTCTTGCTGGAAGAGGATAAATACATAAAAGTAATGAACAAAAATGCCGGGGTCAGAGTAATTTCTGATTCCGTCTTTTTTGTGCTTAAAAATATATAGAAAAAGTACGCATTTACATTAAATAATTGCGTTTTATGTAGTATAAGCAAGAAAATGATAAAAATATTGTAAAAAAAAGGATAATTCTTTTTAACTTATTGACAAGAAAAAACGAAAATTGTAAAAAAAAATTATAAATAAGACACGGCATTAAGACGTATATACAACATCTATATTATGGGGATATTAGATGGGTCATGTATGACGTTGCAGACATTAATAAGATTGAGAGCATAATTAAGAACTAAAAGCCGGGGAAAGGTTTAGTTATGGCAGAGAAAGAATTAAGAAGGATGAGTCGTCCTGAATTAATAGAAATTATATATGCGTTAAAATCTAATGAGGAATCTTTACAGAAGAAGAATGCCCATTTAGAAGAACAACTGAATGATCGTACGATTCAGATTTCGGAGGCAGGCTCTATTGCAGAGGTTGCTCTTCAGTTGAACGATATATTTTCAGCTGCCCAGGCCGCAGCCGATGATTATCTCACATCTATTAAAGCAGCGAACGTTTCAATGGAAGAAGAACAGAAAGCCGCAGAAAAGGAGCAGATGCTGAATGGAGCGGACGAGTAAAGAGGAAGTAAACATCCCCTCGATTAAAGAGATACGTCTTGAACGTCGGCGGTTAGCATGACAGAACCGTAAGCGACGCATATTTTTTAATACAACAATTACATGGGATGGTACAAATCGTACAGGTGTGCTTACTAGTTTGACTGGTAATCAGGAAGATGGAAAGATTACATTTGCACCTAATGATGACAAGAGTGAATTAGTTACAAACGTAGTCAACAAGAAAGGTTCCACTCTCCCATCCACCGGTGGTATCGGTACAACAATCTTCTACGTTGTTGGTGCTATCTTAATGGTTGGAGCAGCAGTTCTTCTTATCACAAAGAGACGTGCTGAGAACTAATCTGTTCTGAATGTTTATAACAACAATTTGATATTATGAGATTTTCAGGGGCAGGGGCTTTTAGCTCCTGTCCCAATCTTAAAGGTAAATATGTGCCTGCACAGTTACATAAACAAGATTTTGTGAGAGCATAAATATACAAAAGGAAATGACATCAGGGAGAGAACTATGAAGTCTGGAAAGAAGTCAGAGAAAAAATCAAAGAAAACATCGAAAAAAAAGAAGTTGAGTTCGAATATTACCACTATCATTTTAATATTGATTTTCCTCGTGGGGCTGTCCGTGATGTTATATCCGACCGTGAGCAATTATATTAATCAGAGGCATCAGTCAAAGGCGATTGCGGCATACGATGAAAAGGTGTCGGAAATGAAGCCGGAGGATTATACGAAGTATTTTGAAGCGGCGGAGAGAGTACGCACAGTGTTATTTCTGCCCACCGTGGTCTGCCGAGCGCAAAGCTTTTTACAGATCTCGATAAAATGGAAGTAGGAGATACATTTACTATTACGATTTTGAATCGAGAGATTACTTACGAGGTTGATGATATTTCTATCGTTCTTCCAGATGAAACGGATAGCCTGCAGATTGAAGATAAAAAGGATTACTGTACCCTGATGACCTGTACACCGTATGGTATTAATACACATCGTCTGCTTGTGCGTGGCCATTGTATCGGAACCGGAGAACCGCAGCATATCCATGTTACAGCAGAAGCGTTCCAGATTGACCCGACAATCACGGCATCCGTTATGGGAATTATTCTTCTTATCATGCTTTTAATTCGTGTCCTTATCCGTACACGGAAAAAAGGACAGGAAGGAAAACATTTAAAATGTAATCAGGTATTTCTTCATCTGAAAAGGGGAGATCTGATAGGCAATAATAAAAAAACAAAATAATAAAAGGCATTTAAAATGAAAACCAGCCACAAAGAGCAGATTTTCTCTTGAAGGAAAGAGATTGCTTCTTGTGACTGGTTTTGTATTTTGTAAATTTTGCATAATAGGGATGCCTGACTTTCGTCCGCCCTTCCTATGCTTCCTGAATGTTATTAATTACTTCCTGCTGCTGATTAAGCAGATGTGTTTTCATCAGTTCCTTTGCCTTTATAGAATCTCTGCTGGAAATGGCATCAAGCAATTCCCGATGTTCCTCCACAAGATTAGAGCGCTGGCGAATATCTTTCACATATTCCATGCGGTAACGATAGAACTGTTCGCGCAGATTATTGATAATAGAAATAAGGCGGTCATTGTTTGTTGCGCGGAAAATGGTATCATGGAAAGTCTCATCTTTATCTACGATATCGAGAATATCCCCATTCTCTACGGAACGGATGAAGTCCTCATGAGCCTGACGTAAATCATGAAGCCCAGACTGATCAATTCGTTCGCAGGCAAGAACAGCAGCGAATTCTTCAAGAACAGTACGGATTTCGATGACATCACGAAGATTTTTTTCTGTGATTCTGGCTACTTGAGCACCTTTTCGTGGAATCATGATAACCAGGCCTTCCAGTTCTAACTTACGAATAGCTTCTCTTACAGGAGTACGGCTTACACCGAGGCGGTTGGCAAGAGAAATTTCCATGAGACGTTCTCCCGGTGCGAATTCACCAGTAATAATTGCCTGGCGAAGTGTGTTAAATACAACGTCACGAAGTGGCAGATATTCATTTACATTAAAGTTAGTGTCTTTCATTAGTTGTTTCTCCTTCCCTTTTTCGCTGTATATTTATCCCCCTGTGTCAGCGAACTGTTTTTTTTCGAAAAATGATTATGATTTTTCTGCGATTTCGACCGTGGGAGATTTTTACTAAATGGGCGGACAACGGCGGTCTGCCGGATTCCCGGGTCATTATGGAAAAATTCAGCTGCCTTTCCGGCGGCTTCTCTTGAGGTAAATATACCAAATACGGTGGAGCCACTTCCGCTCATAAGCGCATTGACAGCTCCTAATCTTCTCATATCTTTTTTTATCTGTACGATAGCTGGATAATGCTTTTCTGTAACCTGTTCTAATACATTACCCATACGGTCGGTGATACCTGTAAGGTCACCGTGGCTGATGGCCTGAATCATTCCGTCTATGTCTGGATGGGCTGTCTGTTCATCGAGATGCAGGTGCTCATATACAAACTTTGTAGACATAGAGAAAGATGGTTTTACAATTAAAAACCAGCATGGTGGAATAGAAGGAAGAGGAGTTAATATCTCACCGATTCCTTCAGAAAGTGCGGTTCCTCTCATAATGCAAAATGGAATGTCTGCGCCAAGGGTAAGCCCATGTTTAATAAGCTCGTCCTGTGTTATTCCAAGAGAAAATAGCTGATTCATGCCTACCAGAGCAGCGGCAGCATCGGTACTTCCGCCGGCCATTCCTGCAGCAACAGGGATGTGCTTTTCAATTGCTGCATCAACACCGTCTGAAATATTATATGCAGTACGTATCGTGTCAATGGCCCGATAGACAAGGTTCTTCTCATTGAGGGGGAGGTAAGGCAGATTCGAAGAAAGACGAATCTGTCCGCATGTATTCTTCTGTAAAGTAATGTAGTCAAAAAGCTTCACTGTCTGCATAATCATTCTGACTTCGTGGTAACCGTCTTCCCGCCTTCTAAGTACGTCCAGTCCCAGATTCACCTTGGCATATGCTTTCAAATGTAAGGGCTGAGTCATAAAAATTGTACCTCCTCTGTATCTTGTATACAATCATTATAACGCATTTTTGCAAAAAATCAAGAAAGAAACACCTGTATAAAAAAGAAAAAATTTCTCAATACTAACAGAGTATTTTTGCGGAAAATATAGGGAGAAATATTCTTAATGTTATGTGGGTATAACAATTTGAGATTCCAGTAAAATATTAAAAGTTTATAAGCCTGCAGGCAAAAGTTTAAGAATAATAAATAAGAGATTTTAGTGGCATATTTTTAGTGTCTTACTAAAAAGAGCTGGAGGGGAAAAGTGCGAATAAAGTATAACAGAGACCAGAAAATAAAAGGAAAGCTTACCCGGAATTTTGATAAAGATTACGCATTTTTGGAGAAAGCATTAGACCGGAGCGGGGATATTGTAAAGAATGTATTTTATGTAGGAGACACCGCTGATATACAAAGTATTATGGAAGAGCAAACAGATGCAAATACGGACAGTGACGCAAACAGTATTATGGAAGAGCAAACAGATGCGAATACAGACAGTGACATAAGCAGTGCTACGAAGGGGCAAACAGATGCGAATACAGGCAATGACATAAACAGTGATATAGGTAGAAAAACAGTTTCGAAAAGAATAGTGAAAACTACGCAGAACAATAAAAAAATAAAGCCTAAAAAAGCAGCAGTCATCTATGTCGATGGAATGACGGATGCAGATATGGTGGAAGACTTCGTGATCCGTCCGCTCCTTAAAAATAAATGTGAAAAAACAGGGCAGGATTTCCTCTCTTATGTAGAAAATCATGTGATGGAAACAGTGGACTGGAAAGAGGATGAAAGTTTTGAAGATATTTTAACAGATATCTTATCAGGAAATACCCTGCTTTTGCTGGAAAGCTGCCCGAAAGCAATTATTTTATCTACAAAGAAATACCCATCAAGAGGGGTAGGGGAAACCCAGCAGGAAATGGTTATCCGCGGTCCGAAAGACAGTTTTACAGAAAATATGCGAATGAATACGGCATTGATTCGCCGCCGAATCCGTGATTCTCGCCTGAAAATGGAGCATACGATGGTTGGGGAGCGCTCCAAAACAGATTTGGCAATTGTATACATGGATGATCTTGTTCAGCCGGAACTTCTTGAAAAGGTAAGGCAAAAAGTAAATGCACTCAGCTTTGATGGTATTTTAGATGGAGGAATGGTAGAGCAGCTTTTAGAAGAAAATGTATGGACACCATTTCCACAATTTCAACATACAGAACGGCCGGATAAGGCGGCAAGTGGATTACTGGAGGGGAGAATCGTTCTTGTTGTGGATAACTCTCCGGGCGTGTTAATTTTGCCCGTCACTTATCAAATGTTTTTTCAGGCAGGTGACGATTACTATACCCGATTTGAAGTGGCATCATTTGCCCGTTTGCTTCGCTTTGTAGCTTCATTGTTTGCGATAGGATTTCCGGGATTGTATGTTGCCATAGCAGCATTTCATACAGAAATGCTCCCAACCTCCTTTTTGTTATCCATTGCAACAGCGCGAACTGGCATCGTCATTCCAGTTGCTTTAGAAGTTTTGCTTATGGAATTTCAGTTTGAACTATTAAAAGAAGCAGGAATTCATTTGCCCGGACAGCTCGGAGGAACAATCGGCATTGTTGGTGGTCTCATCGTAGGCCAGGCAGCAGTGGAAGCGGGAATTGTCAGTACAATCGTTGTTATCGTTGTATCTTTTACAGCTATTGCGTCATTTATCGTGCCAAATGAATCCTTTGGCGCCGTATTTCGTTTGTTAAAGTTTCTTTTTATTGTTACTGCAGCAATATGGGGAATTTACGGCTATCTTCTCACTTTTGCCGCATTATTATTGCATTTATCTCAGATAGAATCCTTCGGTGTTCCATATATGCTGCCTTCTGTTTGTGGGGAAAACTTAAATTATGATGATAAAAAGGATCATTATGTTCGCTATCCATTTGCTTATATGAAAAAAAGACCAGTATTTACGAGAGAGGGCCGGAGAATTCGAAAAAGATAGATACGCTATCAAAAAATTTACAGGCAGAAGATGTAATGATTCATAAAAGGATGAAGAAAAGAAAACGAAAATAGAATGAAAATAAAATGGGGGACGGTCAAAGAGGAGGATGTATAAAATGTATGAAAATAAGATTTCTGCAAGGCAGTTACGCAGAATGATCTTTATAGAAACATTTGGAGCGGGAGCATTATCTATACCGGCATTTGCCTGCTATAAAGAACAGAATGGCTTTTGGAGCCTGATTTTTTATGGGGTGTTTTTAGCGGGAACGATTGTCTTTTTTATTATTTTTTCTGGGAAAATGAGTGAAGAAAATTTTGAAAACAGAAAAATAGGTAAGACAGGTCTGGCAAGGGATGCAAATATCAATGTTTCAAAAATGCAAACAAGGCTTAAATCTATAAATTTTCCGGAAGTTTTACCACAGCCAATAAAATTTGTATACATGATTCGTTTTTTCATAAATGCAGTAGCACTTTTTTATTTCTTTGGTAAGACAATTCAGATTGTTTATATGCCAGAAAGCAGCTTTTTATTTATTATTTTTCCTGCTGCGATTTTGCTTTGCTACAGCTTGTATACAACATTACAAAAAAGAGCCAGATTTTTAGAAATCATTTTTCCGTGGATTATCACGACGTATTTTATTGCTGTGATTTTATCATTTATCGGAATTGAAAAAGCAATGCAGATAGGGAATGCAGGAGAACTCTGGCAAGGAATTCTTTCAGATAATATTTTCCGAAGCATGGGAAACGGATATTTGATGTTACTGTGCAGCAGTCCAATAGAATTTCTCTTGTTTTTGAGGCCTGCTGCCGAAGAAAGAGGAAACGAAACAAAAAATAGAAAAGTAGAGGACAAAAATAATAGAGAAGGTAAAGATGATAAAGCAATACGGGACATAATAACAGCCGTCGCAGGTGCGATTCTCTGTAATGTTTTATTTTGTTTCCTTTCCGTGCGAACACTTGGTCCAACTCTCACAAGCCAGTCAGAATGGCCAGTCATCAAAATGATGCAGCTAATCCGAATGCCAGGCGGGTTCTTAGAACGATTTGATATCCTGCCGATTATATTTTGGATACTGTGCATGATGGCGGTTTTAAGCGGTTATCTCTATTATGGATGGAGTATTTTTCAAACACGCTCTAGAGGATGTTTGAAAAATTTTTTAGGAATTACTTTTGTCTGCTTAGTGCTCTTGACTTGCGTTGTGGAAAAACACACTCTTTTGTGGACGTTTTATCTCAAATATAAGGCATTTGTGGATTTCCCGCTGTCCTTAATATTGCCACTTGTAGTTTGGCTTTTTAAAAGACAGAAAGATTTCAATTATCAAGAAAAAACAGAAAAAGATAAAGAAGAAAGAAAAAATATCGCAAAATATAAGAACAATAAGCAGGTAAAGTATTTTGCAGGAATAACTCTTTTAATCTTTTTCCCAATTCTTTTTTCCTTAACCGGCTGCCAGCGCCTTACCGATGTAGAAGAAAAAAACTATATCTTATCCATGTACGTCGATTATCCTGCTGATGAAGAAAATGCTTATCAGTTTTGGATAGCTCGGGCAAGTTTAAGCGACATGGAGGGGCAAAGCGACGAAATTCCCTGCCAGATCACAAAAATAGAAGCCCGGAATCTACAGCAATTAGAAGAAAAATACTTGGAAATAGTCCCCGGAAAAACTGAGTGGAATCATATTTATACAATTTTCTTAGGCTCGGGAATAGCAGCAAATAAAACAGCATGCACTCATCTGCTAAAAGAATGGGATAATGAGTGGCAGAAATCTCCGAATGTTCTTCTGGCACTATGCCCCGAAAACCCGAAAGAACTATACAAAATAAAAAATATTCCTGCCGGAGCAGCAGGACAGGAAATAAACCTTCTCGCAGAACAAAACAAAGAAAAATATTCCGGACAAATCTGCGAAACGCCAATAGACTACCTTCGTGCCAAACAGCAGAAAGAGGATAAAATTACACTGTACCGGGTTACTATAGAAAACGGGAATTTAAAAATAATGACAGACGAACTCTGAAAGATACCGCATTCCTATTTGTGGCCTCGGAGCAAGGTTTGGATGTGAGCGTATAAGCGAATATTCAAACCGCCGCGACTAAAGTCGCAAATATAGGGGATAGGTTCTCTTCGGTGGCGTCTGTTTACCTGTTTATTCCTCAAATTAAATGGTAATACTCCACCTATGAAGACTTTTAATAAAATAACAATATCATTCACACTTTTAATATGTTTACTATTTAGTTACAGCCTGCTTTATCAGGTGTATTTAGAACAAACCGGTCCAATATACGATAACACTCTGCGATTTCATGTGAGAGCAGATTCTGATAAAAAGGAAGCCCAGAAAAGAAAGCTTATTGTCAGAGATGCGGTACTGCGTTATGTAAAGGAGGATGTATACAGAGCAGATTCTGCACAGGAATTGAAACAGAATCTTGCAGAAAAAACAGAAGAAATCGCACAGGTAGCAGCGAACGCTTCAGACGGGAAGCCTGTTCGTGTCTACTTTACCAAAGAAAGGTTTCCAATACGCCATTACGGAACTGCCATTTTCCCCGCAGGAGAATATCAGGCACTCCGGGTAGATATTGGCAAAGCTGCCGGACATAACTGGTGGTGTGCATTCTATCCCAACCTCTGCTACACCCCGGAAAAAAACTTTACCCTCTCCGAAAGCGGAAAAAAACAGTGGAAAAAGATCACAGAATTAACTCAGGGAAAATGGCTGGAAAAAACAAAACATTATTTCACCAAATTAAAGAAGTTTCTGCCCTATTGGGCGAAAAGGAGCGTTTAGCACAACAGAATAAAATCAATACATTCTTCGGATGCTTTCTTCGTTACCAATAGCTTTAGCTAGTCGGCAAAAACATCTGTTTCTTTCTTGGAACTTTCCACCAAATGCGGTATAATCTTAAGTAACATTATCATAGGACGGTAACGTGAGAATGAAGAATAAAAAACAGATCATTTCTCGTTTATTATGGATGGGAAACATTTTTTTACTTATATTTTGCCTGGCAGGATGTGGGACTTCTGGAACTGGAACATCAGAGTCAGGAACAGAGCAACAGGAGAGTTCCAGCTCTGTTCCGAATTACTATCATAAAGGAAAGATTTTTCTTCCACAGGCAGATGGAAAAGTGACAGAAGAACATGAGGGCGTGAAGCTTGATTTATCGCATACAGATCAGGGATATTTTATGGCAGCGTATACGGGGAGTGCAGACAAGCTGTTGATTCAGGTAGAGGGCAGCGATAACATTCCGTATCGATATTATTTTGACCCAGATGGGAAATACAACGCTTTGCCGCTGACTGCCGGAGATGGAAGTTATGCAGTAACGGCATATGAGAATGTGGGAGATAACCGGTACGCGGTTGTTTTTACCAAGATAGTAGATGTGACACTGGAGAATGAAGTTCTTCCGTTTTTATATTCTAATCAGTATGTGAATTTTGATGAGAATACAAAGGCTGTTGCGCTGGCGAAGAAGCTTACAAAAGGTAAGACGGAGATTGAGGCAGTGCAGGAAGTGTATGAGTATGTTATAAAGAATATTGTTTATGACGATGAAAAGGCAGCAACGGTAAAAAGTGGTTATCTGCCGAATGTGGATGACACACTGAAGACCAAAAAAGGAATCTGTTTTGACTATGCGGCGCTGATGACAGCAATGCTACGGTCTTCGGGAATTCCGACGCGCCTTGATATTGGCTATGCAACGAACATTTACCATGCATGGATCAGTACTTATTTAGATGAGCAGGGCTGGGTAGATAACGTCATTAAATTTGACGGAAAGAACTGGACGATGATGGATCCGACTTTTGCAGCAGGAGGCGGCGAAGGAATTCAGGATTTTATTACCGATTCCTCAAATTATAATATAGAATATATACATTAAAACAGATTACTAAAAAGTATTATTGTCTAATTCAAGAATGCCCCGGCATTCTTGAATTACTTAAGCGATTATTTGAGTCTAAAAGAGATGGTTTCTATAAGGCGGATAATTTAAATGAGAATTTGCAAATATTTTTGATTTGTAAATGATTACAAGATAAATATAAAATAAATACATATGAAAGGACGCAAAATGTTATCAAATAGCGAAGTAGCTGTATTTTGTGAGCAGAGCGGGATGATTTTGGAGTCGGGATTATCAATGCTTGAAGGCATTTCCATTATGGAAGAGGATGTGGAGCCGCACAATACAGAATATAAAAAATGTATGAGGATATGAGAATGTGTCTTGAAGAAACAGGTATCTTTCATGAGGCACTTACAAAAACTGGACTTTTTCCGAGTTATGTGATTCAAATGACGAAAATAGGAGAGGAAACAGGTAATCTGGATGTTGTGATGAAAGGGCTTGCCGCATATTATGAGCGGGAAGAGAATACGATGCAGGATATTAAGAGTGCGATTTCTTATCCTTTAATGATTCTATGTATGCTTCTTGCAATTATGCTCGTGATGGTTGTAAAGGTTGTACCGGTATTTAATCAGGTGTATGAGCAGCTTGGAACGCAGATTACTGGGCCAGGTGCCGTTCTTTTAAAGGCAGGAGAAGCTTTGAAACAGTACTGGATTATTCCGACAGTACTTCTTTGCGTATTTGCAGTCGGGGTATGGTGGCTCTTAAAAACAACAAAAGGAAATGTGGCATTACGCAGACTGACAGGAAAGGTTTTTTCTACAAAGTCTATTGTAAAAAGACTGAATAGTGCCAGAGTATCGTCTGCTTTTTCTATGGCATTACAAAGCGGTATGGATTATGGACGTTCCTTTGACATGGCAGCAACCTTGCTTGAAAATGATGAGGAAACGAAGCAAAAGTTAATGAACTGCAAAGAAAAAATGTTTGAAGGAGAGTCTTTTTCTAAAGTAATCAGGGAAACAGAAATTTATTCCCCACTTCAGTCAAGGATGATCATGATTGCAGAAAGAACGGGAGAGGCAGATCAGGCACTTTCTAAAATTGCAGTACAGATTGATGATGAAGTAACTGCAGATATTCAGAATTTTGTATCAGTTATTGAACCAACACTTGTCATTGTGCTTTCTGTGCTTGTCGGAGGAATGTTACTATCCGTAATGATGCCTCTTATGGGGATACTTTCTGTGATTGGATAGCAGGTGATGAATTACGATGGAACAGAATGTAGAAAAAAAGAAAAAAGATTATAAAAAAGAATATATTTTGCCGGTATGCATTTTCATTTTGATGATGGTAATGTTATTTTATGGAGTGAATTCTGTGACGAATGCTACAGCACAAAAAGAGCAGGAAAGCCTGAAAAATGCAGTAGTTCAGTCAGCAGTACATTGTTATTCTGTAGAGGGAGCCTATCCAGATTCACTTGATTATCTGAAAAAGCATTATGGAATCACATGGGATGAAAGCAAGTATAAAGTGACCTATGAGATTATTGCTAAAAACATCAGACCAGAGGTCAAAGTGATACCTTTACAGGAAAGTAAAAAATGAAGAAGCAAAATTATTAAAAATTATGAGGGCAAAAACTTATTGAATCAAAGATAATTATGAAATTAAGAATTTATTAAATCGAAGATAAAAAGTAGGAGAATTGAAATTTAGAAGGGAAAAAGTCAATAAGTTAAAATCATGAGAGTAAAAGTATAAAAATAACTATAATAAAAAGAAAAGGGAAGCACTATGAACAATAAACAAAAACAAATACATACAATTGATACGGTTTTTCCTTTGATTTTTATTCTTCTTTTTGGATTTTGTGCACTGGCATTGGTTCTTTCCGGTGCCCATGTATACCAGGATACAACGGATGGATTAAAGCAGAATTATACTATTCGGACAGCGGCAACGTATTTGCAGGAAAAGGTGCGGGAGTACAGTAGTGAATCTCAGGTAGAAGTTCTTTCACAAGACGGGCAGACAGTAATTGCACTTTATGAAGAGGGAGATAGCGGCTATGTGACATACATTTATTTGTATAAAGGCAAGCTGCGGGAACTTTTTACAAAAAAAGGGCGTGATGTTGTCTGGAGCAGCGGGCAGGAACTTGTTTCAGCAGATACATTTTCTGTTACGAAGCAAAAGGAGGATTTGTTGCAGATAGAACTTAGCGGAGACGGACAAGAAGAATTATTGTATATAAGAATATACGGGGAAGATAGCAAATGAAACGAGTAAGACATTCCAGATCGGGATTATTTTTAATTGAATTAATGATCTGTATTTTATTTTTTTCCATTACAGCGGGAATTTGTATACAGTTTTTTGTAAAGTCCCACAATATGAGTCAGGATGCAAAAAATCTGTATCAGGCTCAGCAGGAAGCGGCATCTATGGCAGAAATTTTAGAAAAGGATATAGATTCTCTGGATAATATTTCTGTTTATTATGATAAAGACTGGAATCAGTGTGATAAAGAAGAAAAGATGTACTGGCTGGAAGTAACGCAGGCACAGAATCAGGCGCAGGAAGACGATTTAAAAAAGGTAAAAATTGCGGTGTATTCTGGAGAGAATTCTAAAGGAGAAAGTTCAAAAAAAGAAGAAATCTATCATTTGAACCTGAGTATTTATATACCGTAAAAGGACGAGATATCATGGACAAGTACATTCCAGAGTCAACTACCCACGACCTAAAGGTCATGGGCTTGTAACTGCCCAGTCGTACTAACGGCTTACACCTCCGACCTTTAATCTCCGATAGATATTGCTAGCATATTGGGTAACAGTTAACAAGGCTCCTCCCACCACCTAAAGGGACGCCACTGAAAAAGTGGTAAGTTTAGTATCACAGGGCGTCAAATATATGCCAAAATGTTCCTTGATAATAAAATATTGCTAAAATAGTGTTTTGAGGGATGCAAAATCTACCCTTTTGAGAGATGAATTTTCCTATTTTTTCTCATTTGGGCAGACTTCTCCCTTTAGTTTTAAAATTCGTTTTAAATTGACTGCAAATATTGATACTGCTCCTTGAAGTTGCATGTTTGATAGTCCAGCAGCATCACAACGACTATATCCGTGTATATTTTTTAATTCACTATTTTTTGCCTCTATCATATAGCGGGTTTTGAAACGTTCCTTGAAATATTGTGTTTTTTGAAACGCTTCTTGATTTTTATGATAATCCGATTTAATAGTGATACTATACGTTTTGGTTTTTGCATTTTCTTTATAGCAGCCATTACGA
>SKEA01000874.1_pt1 | contig 24241 bp, 20 predicted proteins | sample 4826601 | NCBI WGS metagenome assembly SKEA01 (sample SAMN11008821, study PRJNA524170) | human gut metagenome | biome: Human fecal sample; material: Feces; isolation source: fecal sample from pouch patient p13, p53 | host: Homo sapiens | place: Israel: Tel-Aviv | collected 2016-07-06 | reverse complement strand
CGCTAGCTTTGTTCCGAAGAACTCCACTCGCTCGACTTGCATGTGTTAGGCACGCCGCCAGCGTTCGTCCTGAGCCAGGATCAAACTCTCACTAAAAAGTTTAATCATTTGCTCAAATTACTTTGAGTCTTTGTTTTAATACTCTCAAAAGAATTGCTGGTTACTTAATTTATATTCTGTTCAATTTTCAAAGATCATTTAGCAATCAACCTGACTGCCTATTCATAATATCATTTATCTTTTTGGCTGTCAACACTTTTTTTAAAACTTTTAAGTTTGTTTTGTGTTGTTACCTCATCGCCTCGTTTCAAACTTACTATTTGTTCCCGACGACGTGTTTTATATTAACACGTTTAATAATATGCAAACATAATATTTATTTACTTTTACAAATTTTATTCTTTATTTTCTCTATTTTTCTCTTTTTTTCTCTTTTTTACTTATAATGATACCCTAGGATGTGTTGATACTATTTACCTAAGAAAAACATTCTATTCCCCTTTAAAAACACATTAGCTCTATATATTTATAAGTATTATTTTTGAATTTAAATTTTATATTTTATCTAAAAACTTTACTAAATCTTTAAATCAAAAAAAGAAGCAAGACAAATATCCTACTTCTTTTTTATTTATTATTTAATCTATAGACTATTTACTATTTCTTTAAATCTATTTCCCCTTACTGCAAAATTAGGGAACATATCAAACGATGCACATGCTGGTGATAGAGTTACAATATCTCCACTTTTAGCAATTTCTTTTGCTTTATTAACAGCCTCCTCTAGAGAATCTACCATAACAATTGGAATATTTATATTCTTATTTAATGTTAATTTATCAAAAGCTTCCTTTATTAAATCTTTAGTATCTCCTAAAAGTATTAATTCTTTTATAAAAGGATACCCTTCTTCAGCTAAAGGCTCAAATGGTATATGTTTATCATATCCACCTGCTATTAATATTACTTTTCTCTCAAAAGCAAATAATCCAGCAAGAGTTCTAGTTGGACTAGATGCAATAGAGTCATTATAGTATTTTACTCCATCAAGATCTCTCACTAATTCACATCTATGCTCAACTCCAGCAAAACTTTCTGCAACTCTCTTCATAGTTTTAATTTCTACATCATCCTTAGTTGCAGTAAATGCAGCCAAATAATTTTCTACATTATGCATTCCCTTAATAACTATATCATCTTTTTTACAAACTACATTTCCATCTAGATATAATACTCCTTCATTAAAGTATGCTCCATTCTCAAGGACTCTCTTTGAAGAAAATTCCCTTATTTCTGCTTTTGCTTCACTCTCAAATCCATAAGTTATATCATTTTCTCTATTTAAAACTAAAACACTATCATTACTTTGATATAAAAATATATTTTTCTTAGCATCTATATATTCTTGCATATCCTTGTGCATATCTAAATGATTTGGTGCTAAATTTGTAACAACAGCTACATCAACTGGTAAATTCATAGTCATAAGTTGAAAACTTGATAATTCTAAAACAACCATATGATTCTCATCTATTTCTTCTATATTAGAAAATAAAGGAGTACCTATATTCCCCCCTACCCAAGTTTTATATCCTTGAGCTTCTAATAACTTAGATATTATTGTTGTTGTTGTTGTCTTTCCATCGGATCCTGTTATTGCATATATTTTCCCTTTACAATATCTTACGAACTCTTCCATTTCAGAAGTTATATAAGCTCCTTCTTTTTTTGCTCTTACTAAGGCCTCACAATCAATTCTCATAGAAGGTGTTTTAAATACAACCTCATATCCAGTTAATTTATCTAAGTATTTTTCTCCTAATTCTAATTTTACACCCTTTTTCTTAAAATCAACTGCAACTTCACCTAATGCTTCCTCACTCTTCATGTCGAAACCAGTTACATTAGCTCCTAATTTTACTAGAAAGTTAATTAAAGGTATATTACTAACACCAATTCCTACTACAGCAACATTTTTCCCATTAATAAATTTTTTAAATTCACAAAAATCCTTCATTAATTGCCTCCACACTCATACACAATATATATTTATCTATGTTTACATTATTGATTCTTTCCAACATATAAATAATTATATCATTATAAATTCTTATATTCTATAATTATAATATCCTAAATATTTACTCTATAAAAAGATGCTTGAATTACTCCAAGCATCTCATTAAACCCACTTCATTACCTTTATAATATCGTAACTATAAATTTTATCTTTAATTTATTTAATCATATTATATTATATTAAACTTTCATATTTTTGATAATATTTTATATTTAACTTATATATGTTAAAACAAAAATAGCGTTAGGAAATGCTATTTTAAACATCTATCCTAACGCTATAAAACTAAAATTCTAGACTTTTTGCAATAAAGTCATTTAATTCTTCAATCTTAACTCTTTCTTGAGTCATTGAATCTCTATGTCTTATAGTAACACATCCATCATTTTCAGTTTCAAAGTCAACTGTTATACAGAATGGTGTTCCTATTTCATCTTGTCTTCTATATCTCTTACCAATACTTCCTGTTTCGTCATATTCAATATTGAAGTTCTTAGCTAACATTGAATATACTTCATCAGCTTTTTCTGATAACTTTTTAGATAATGGTAATACAGCAGCCTTATATGGAGCTAACGCTGGATGTAAGTGCATAACTGTTCTTACATCTCCACCTTCTAATTCTTCCTCATCATAAGCATCAACTAAAAATGCTAATGCAACTCTATCAGCACCTAATGATGGTTCTATACAATATGGTATATATTTTTCATTAGTTGTTGGATCTAGGTATGTCATATCTGTTCCTGAATGTTCAGCATGTTTCTTTAAGTCATAATCTGTTCTATCAGCTATTCCCCAAAGCTCTCCCCAACCAAATGGGAATAAATATTCTATATCTGATGTTGCATTTGAGTAGAATGATAATTCTTCTTCACCATGATCTCTCATTCTTAAACATTCTGAATTAACCCCTAAGTTTAATAAGAAGTTCCAGCAGTAACCCTTCCAATATCCAAACCATTCCAAATCTGTACCTGGCTTACAGAAAAATTCTAATTCCATTTGTTCGAATTCTCTTGTTCTGAAAGTAAAGTTTCCTGGAGTTATTTCATTTCTGAAAGATTTACCAATTTGAGCTATACCAAATGGTACTTTTTTTCTTGAAGTTCTTTGAACTGATTTGAAATTAACAAATATACCTTGAGCTGTTTCTGGTCTTAAGTATACTGTACTAGCTGAATCTTCAGTTATTCCTTGGAAAGTCTTAAACATTAAGTTAAACTTTCTTATATCTGTGTAGTTCATTTTTCCACACTTAGGACAAACTATATTATTCTTAGTTATATATTCCATTAATTCTTCATTAGTCCATCCATCAGCACAAGCAACTTCTACACCATTTTCAGTCATATGATCTTCAACTAACTTATCTGCTCTAAATCTTGATTTACATTCTTTACAATCCATTAAAGGATCTGAGAATCCACCAACATGCCCTGATGCAACCCAAACTTCTGGATTCATTAATATTGCACAGTCAACTCCTACGTTATAAGGACTTTCTTGAACAAACTTTTTCCACCAAGCCTTCTTAACATTATTTTTGAACTCTACTCCTAATGGGCCATAATCCCATGAGTTAGCAAGTCCTCCGTATATTTCTGATCCTGGGAATATAAAACCCCTGCTTTTACATAAAGCAACAATTTTATCCATAGTCTTTTCTACTGCCATTTTTAATCCTCCTAAATATTTTTTTATAATAAAAAAAGCCTTATAACCATAAAGGGACGAAAATAAATTCCGCGGTTCCACCCTTCTTGGCTAAAGCCCAACTTTCTAAACTAACACTCAAAAGCTCCCTTCATTTTAACTTCTTAATGATTTTCACCTACCATCATCTCTCTAAAAAGAATATTAAAACTACTTTTCTTTCTCAACATGTTTATTAAATTTTATATATTAATTTTATCAAATGACCTTTATATGTCAAGCTAAATAATAATCTCTTTTTTAATTATATATTTATAAAAAAAGAGCTTTGTATCAACAGACTTTATCTGCTCTTACAAAACTCTTTTAAAATAAAAATGGCTCCGCGAAGAGGACTCGAACCTCCAGCCTATCGGTTAACAGCCGAGTGCTCCACCATTGAGCTATCGCGGAATGTCATTGCATAATTTATTATATCAGCTTTTATATAAAATGCAACACTTTTTTTCTACTTTTTTAAAATTTTTTCTTACTTCTTTGTTATAAGGCTAAATTTCATTTTAAAATTTAATATAACTATAATAAATTCACTCATTAGTTATACTCTTATTTAGGAAATAAATAAAAAATATTCTTCGTATACCATGTGTTTCTACTGCTTATAAAAGTTATCCACAATTCTTTAGTAAATGTAATTTTCTAAAGAAAAAAACAACCTCCAATATATAAATTAAAGGTTGTTCTCATTTAGCAATTCTTATTAGTTTTGTGGTTTCATTGTTGGGAATAATATAACGTCTCTAATTGATGCTGAATCAGTTAAGAACATTATTAATCTATCTATTCCTATTCCTAATCCACCTGTTGGTGGCATACCTGTTTCTAATGCGCTCATGAATTCTTCATCTATCATATAAGCTTCATCATCACCAAGTTCTCTTTCTTTTTCTTGTTGAGCGAATCTTTCTCTTTGAACAATTGGATCATTTAATTCAGAATATGCATTACATAATTCTCTACCAAATACAAATCCTTCAAATCTTTCAGTAAACATTTCGTCTCCTCTCTTTTTCTTTGTAAGAGGTGAAATTTCTACTGGATAATCTATAATAAATGTTGGTTGAATCATATGTTCTTCACAGAATTCTTCATATAATGCATTTAATACTTCACCTTTAGTTACAGTATTTAATGGTTTTGGGAATTCTAAATGCTTTTCTTTAGCAATAGCTTGAGCTTCTTCATCAGATTTAATTTCTTTGAAATCTACTCCAGCATATTCTTTAACAGCATCAACCATAGTAATTCTTCTCCATGGTGGCATAAAGTCAATTTCAGTTCCTTGGTAAGTAACCTTAGTAGTTCCATTAACCTTCTTACATACTTCAGCTACCATGTTTTCAGTTAATTCCATCATGTCATTATAATCAGCAAATGCTTGATATAATTCTATCATAGTAAATTCAGGATTATGTCTTACTGACATACCTTCATTTCTGAAAGTTCTTCCTAATTCATAAACTCTTTCAAATCCAGCAACAATACATCTCTTTAAGTATAACTCTGGAGCTATTCTTAAAAACATATCTAAATCTAATGTATTATGATGAGTTATAAATGGTCTAGCAGAAGCTCCACCAGCTATAGTTGCAAGCATTGGAGTTTCAACTTCTAAAAATCCTCTATTATCTAAAAATTCTCTTATTCCTTTAATTATTTGACTTCTCTTCATAAAAGTAGTTTTAACTTCTGGATTAGTTATTATATCTACTTCCCTTTGTCTATATCTTAAATCTGGATCCTTTAATCCATGCCACTTTTCTGGAAGTGGTTTTAAAGACTTACATATTAATTCTAAAGTTTTAGCCTTAACTGATATTTCTCCTGTTTTAGTTTTAAATACTTCACCAGTACAAACAACCCAATCACCTAAATCATTAGTCTTGTATTGCTTTAAGGCTTCTTCTCCAACTTCATCAATCTTTATGAATAATTGAATTTTTCCATCTCTATCGTGTATATCAGAAAAGACAACTTTTCCTTGTCCTCTCTTAGACATAATTCTACCAGCAACAGTAACTTCTTTACCTTCTAAGTCTTCAAAGTTATCCTTAACTTGTTGTGAACTATGTGTTCTATTAACTTTGTATACATCAAAAGGATCCTTTCCTTCTTGTTGTAATTGAACTAGTTTCTCTCTTCTTAATCTTTCTTGTTCATTGAATTGCGACTCTAGTTCTTGCATGTTCATTTCTTCCGTTGACATTCACTATACCTCCAATTAGTCTCTTCTTATTTCTAAGACTTCAAACTTACTTACTCCACTTGGAACTGCAACTTCTACTACATCTCCAACTTTCTTTCCTATTAATGCACTACCTACTGGTGATTCATTTGATATTTTAAAATTCATTGGATCTGCTTCTGCTGAACCAACTATTGTATATTCAACTTCTTCATCAAATTCGTAATCCATAACTTTAACTATTGATCCTACTGATACCTTATCTTTTGGAATTTCACTTTCATCAACAACTACAGCATTTTTTAACATGTTTTCTAATTGAATTATTCTTCCTTCAGTAAAAGCTTGATCGTTTTTAGCTTCATCATACTCAGAATTTTCACTTAAATCTCCATATCCTAAAGCTACTTTTATCTTCTCTGTAATTTCTTTTCTTTTTACTGTCTTTAAGTATTCTAACTCTTCTTCAAGTTTTTTAACACCTTCGTAAGTCATTATAAATTTTTTTGATTGACTCATATCTTTCTCCCCTTCAAAGCTTAACCGTATTCATATATTAAACACAGAAGCTTAGTAATCTTAAAATCATTTTAAATATTATAAATCAGGCTATTTCATCTGTCAACAAAATAACTAACTATTTTAAACACTTATATATTACTATATTATTAATAATAAATTATATATCTCTATAAGCATAAATTTATTAATTCTTCTTTATAATTTTGTAAAGTATTAACTACTTCTTGCGTTGTAGATAAACTGTTAACTACATTTCTAATTTCACTACTTTTTGGCAATCCCTTTAGATACCACGCTGTATGCTTTCTCATTTCTCTAACAGCTTTAAACTCACCATCATACTTAATTGCTAATTCATAGTGTCTTAAACACATATTAATCTTTTCTTCTGCACTAATAGGTAATATCTCTTTACCATTTAATACTCTTTCTATTTGATTAAAGATCCATGGATTCCCCATACTTCCTCTTGCAATCATTATTGCATCACAGTCAGTTATTTCTTTCATTCTTAAAGCATCTTCTGGTGTAAATACATCACCATTGCCTATAACAGGAATTGAAACAGCTTTCTTTACTTTACCTATTATATCCCAATCTACCTTACCTTCATACATTTGTTTTTTAGTTCTTCCATGAATGGCAATGGCATCAGCTCCTGAATACTCCATGATTTTTGCAAATTCAACTGCATTAATATTATCATCATCGTATCCTTTTCTAAATTTAACTGTAACTGGTTTATTTGAAACTTTCTTTATTTCACTAACTATTTCTCCAGCTAATTTAGGGTTTAGCATTAATGCTGATCCTTCACCATTTTTTGTTATCTTAGGTGCTGGACATCCCATATTAATGTCTAATATACATATATCATCCATTTTATTAAAATGACTTTGTACTACTTCAGCCATTATCTTAGGATCATTTCCAAAAATTTGAGCTGCGACTGGCTTTTCTTCATCAGCTATTCTCAGAAGTGCTTGTGTATTTTCACTGCCATAATATAATGCTTTCGCACTTACCATTTCAGTATAAACTAATCCACATCCCATTTCTTTACATAAACCTCTAAATGAAATGTCAGTAACTCCTGCCATAGGTGCTAAGAAAACACTTTTTTCAAAATCAAGGTTTCCTATTTTCATTTATTTACTCCTTATTTTTATCATATATTATTCTTAACCCCTCTAACGTTAAGCTAGAATCAACTTTATCTATAACAGCTGTTGATTTTGCTATTAAATTAGCTAATCCTCCAGTTGCAATTACATACGGATTTTCAAGTCCCATTGTAATCATTTCACTCTTTATTTTATTAACTATATATTCTACTTGCCCTATATATCCATACAATATACCAGCTTGCATACTTGAAACTGTATTTTTACATATTATACTTTTTGGTAATTCTAACTCTACTCTTGGTAGTTTTGCCGCTCTTTCAAATAAAGCATCGGAAGATATTCTTACGCCTGGACAAATACACCCACCTAAATAATTACCTCCTTCAGTAACTGCACAATAAGTAGTAGCTGTACCGAAATCAATAATTATTACGTCTCTTCTATATATTTCATGAGCAGCAACTGCATTTACTATTCTATCTGCTCCTACTTCTTTAGGGTTATCATACTTAATATTTATACCAGTTTTTACTCCAGGTCCAACAATTATAGGATCTATATTAAAACTCTTCTTTATCATATTCTCTAAAGAATGCATTATATTAGGTACAACAGAAGATATTATTATTCCCTTAACTTCCTTTGGATTTAAATCATTTTGGTTAAATAATTGTATCATTTGTATCCCATATTCATCTGAAGTTTTTTTAGAATCCGTAGAAATTCTCCAACCAGCTATATAATCATTATCTTTATATACTCCTATAACTATATTGGTATTCCCCACATCTACCAGTAGAATCATAAACGCACCACCTTAACATAATTAAAGCAGCCCTAAAGCTGCTTTTATTGTAATATTAAACAGTAATTAAAACTAATACTTTAATTTTAACAATTACGTACTATTTGTCAAGTGTTGTAAATTTTAAATATTAAAATAATCCTACAATTTCTCCATTTTCTAAAATATCCATTTTATTAGCAGCAGGAACCTTTGGTAAACCTGGCATTGTCATTATATCACCAGTTAAAACAACTATAAATCCCGCACCATTTGATACTCTAACTTCTTTTACAGTTATATCGAAATTTTCAGGTCTTCCTAATAAGCTAGGATTATCTGACAATGAGTATTGAGTTTTAGCCATACAAATAGGCAATTTATCTAGTTCAAACTTCTCAAGCTCTGCAATTTGTCTACTTGCTGCTGGAGTATATAAAACACTCTTTGCTCCATATATTTCCCTGGCAATAGTTAATATCTTATCTTTAATAGCATCTTTTTCATCATATAATACTTTGAAGTTTGACTCTTCATTATCTAATACATCATTCACTATATTAGCTAATTCTAATCCACCTTCTCCACCTTTAGCCCATACATCACTTAGAGCTACTTTTACACCTAGCTTTGCACAGATTTCCTTAATAAATTGTATTTCTTCATCCGAATCTGTTATAAATTTATTAATAGCAACTACAACTGGTACATTATATTTCTTCATATTCTCTATTTGCTTCTCTAAGTTAACTATTCCTTTAGCTAAGGCTTCCACATTTGGTATATTTAATTCTTCTTTTTTAACTCCTCCATGATGCTTCAATGCTCTCATTGTAGCAACTATAACAATACAGTTTGGAGTTAAATTACCATATCTACACTTTATATCTAAGAATTTTTCTGCCCCAAGGTCTGCTCCAAATCCACCTTCAGTAACAACAATATCGCCTAATTTTAATGCCATCTTTGTCGCAACTATAGAATTACATCCATGTGCAATATTTGCAAATGGTCCTCCATGAATTATAGCAGGTGTATTTTCTAACGTTTGTACTAAATTAGGTTTTACTGCATCTTTCATTAATAACGCCATTGCACCTTCAATATTTAACTGTTTTGCATATACCGGATTTCCATCTAAATCATATGCAATTAATATGTTACCCATTCTTTCCTTTAAATCTGATAAACTTGTAGCTAAACAAAGAATAGCCATTATTTCAGAAGCAACAGTTATCATGAATCCATCCTCTCTTAAGAATCCATTAACCTTTCCTCCCATACCTACAACTATATTTCTTAGAGCTCTATCATTCATATCCATAACTCTTTTAAATATAATTCTTCTTGAATCTATTCTAAGGTCATTTCCTTGATGAATATGATTATCTATAGCAGCACATAATAAATTATTCGCTGTTGTAATGGCATGCATATCACCTGTAAAGTGTAAATTTATATCTTCCATTGGAACAACTTGTGCATATCCCCCACCAGCAGCTCCTCCTTTTACTCCAAAAACAGGCCCTAAAGAAGGTTCTCTTAAAGCTATTACAGCTTTTTTACCTGTTTTACATAGTGCTTGCCCTAATCCTACCGTAACCGTAGATTTTCCTTCTCCAGCAGGAGTAGGATTTATTGCTGTAACAAGAACTAATTTCCCATCTTTCTTATCTTTATTATTTTTTAATACATCTAAAGAAATCTTACATTTATATTTTCCGTAAAGCTCTATGTCATCCTCACATAAATTTAACTTTTCTGCAATCTTTACTATAGGTTCCATTTTTGCCTCTTGTGCTATTTGAATATCACTCTTCATATAATAAACCTCCTTATTATTCAAATTTTAAATATATCTAATTATATCACCATAAATTTCATTTTAAAATACAAATCGAATATTTTTATTTATTTTATAATAAACATTCGCTTTTATAAACGAATATTATATCTGTTCCGATGTTAAATTTACATATATAAATTTAACATACTGTCTTCCAAAGTTTTAGAACTATGAAAAAAAGTAGCCTTTCAGCTACTTTTTTTGCTACTTTTTAGTTTGCATCAAATATCATTTCAAATTCTTTACCATCAATCTTTTCTTTATCTAATAATTCTTTAGCTACTGCATGAAGCTTATTTATATTAGTCTTTAAAAGATCCTCAGCTCTATCGTACGCTACTTCAATAAACTTTTTAACCTCTTTATCTATTTCAGCACCAATTTCTTCACTAAAGTTTCTTCCCCTACCAAGATCTCTTCCTAAAAATACTTCATTATTATCAGCACCATATGAAATAGTTCCTATTTTATCACTCATTCCATATTCCATAACCATAGCTCTAGCAATTGAACTAGCCCTATCAATGTCATTCTTAGCTCCAGTGCTTATATCACCTAAGATTAACTTTTCAGCAACTCTTCCACCTAGAAGCCCTACCATTTCATCTTGTAGTTTTTCCTTAGATGTATAAGCTCTATCTTCATTAGGTAAGTGCATTGTGTATCCACCTGCCATACCTCTTGGTATAATACTTATTTCATGTACAGGATCTGAATGTTTTAAACATTTCATTACTACCGCATGACCTGCTTCATGATAAGCAGTAAGTTTTCTATCATGTTCACTAATAGCTCTACTCTTCTTTTCTGGACCAGCAATAACTCTAGTTATTGCTTCTTCAAACTCTTCCATTCCTATAGCTTTTTTATTTTTTCTGACAGCTAAAAGTGCAGCTTCATTAGCTAAATTTTCTAAATCAGCACCACTAAATCCTGGAGTTCTCTTAGATAAAACTTCTAAACTTACATCAACCTCTAAAGGTTTCTTTTGTGTATGAACTTGTAATACCGCTTCTCTTCCTTTTCTATCAGGTCTTTGAACAACTATTTGTCTGTCAAATCTACCTGGTCTTAATAACGCTGGATCAAGTATATCTGGTCTATTTGTAGCAGCGATCATTATTATACCTTCATTTGCTCCAAATCCATCCATTTCAACAAGTAATTGATTAAGTGTTTGTTCTCTTTCATCATGACCACCACCAAGGCCAGCACCTCTTTGTCTACCTACTGCATCAATTTCATCTATAAATATTAACGCAGGTGAATTTTTCTTTGCTTGCTCAAATAAATCTCTAACTCTTGATGCACCAACACCAACGAACATCTCAACAAAGTCTGAACCCGAGATACTGAAGAATGGAACTCCAGCTTCTCCAGCAATAGCTTTTGCAAGTAAAGTCTTACCTGTTCCTGGAGGACCTACTAATAAAACACCCTTTGGTATTCTAGCTCCCATCTCAGTATATCTAGATGGCGCCTTCAAGAAATCAACAATCTCTTCTAGTTCTGCTTTTTCTTCATCTGCTCCAGCAACATCATCAAAAGTTACTCTTTTTGCATCAGGAGATATCATCTTTGCTCTACTTTTCCCAAAGTTCATTACACCTTTTCCACTGCCACCACCTTGTGATTGTTGCGTAAAAAAGAAAATAAATACTAAAAATAATATTATTATTAAAGCACTCGGTATTATACTAATCCATATACTGTTATTAGATGGTGCGATATATTCTATCTTAATATCATTTTTTGCATATTGACTATTTAACATTTCCACCATAGAATCTGGTGCATATACTGTAAAGTTCTTCTTATCTCTCGTTTGCCCAGTTATAAGCATCTTATCAGGGTCTACTTTTATTTTTTCGATCTCATTATTTATCCACTTTTGTTGGAAATCACTAAATACTATTGTATCAAAACTACTTTCTCCTCTTAAAAGAAATGATGCAGCAAAAAATAATAATATTATAGCTATTATCCATACAGTAGCACTTGAATATTTCTTCATTCAAGGCCCCCCTTTCTTTGTATATTTTATTTTTTAATATTAATTAAATTATTTTTCATAAACCTCTCTTTTTAAGATTCCTACAAAAGGTAAGTTTCTATACTTCTCAGCATAATCAAGTCCATATCCAACTAAAAATTCATCTGGAGCTTCAAATCCAATATACTTACAATCTATATCTACTTTTCTTCTAGATGGCTTAGTTAATAATGATACTATTTCAACTGAATTAGCCTTTCTAGTCTTTAAGTAATTTAATAAGTAATCTAATGTAACTCCACTATCAACTATGTCTTCTACTATAATAATATCTTTACCAGAAATTTCATGATCTAAATCTTTAAGTATTCTAACTATCCCTGTAGTTTCTGATGAATTTCCATAACTTGATACTGCCATAAAGTCAATTTCACAAGGTATTGTTATATTTTTAATTAATTCTGCCGCAAATATTACAGAACCTTTTAGTACTCCTACAACTAATAAATCTTTTCCTTTATAGTCATCACTAATTCTTCCTGCTAATTCCTTTATTTTAGCATTAATAACTTCTTCACTAAATAATATTTCTTTTACATCTTGTAACATTTTCTTATTCCTTTCTATCGATGGTTATTTTTAATATTTTTTTTGTATCTTTTGTAATTTTAAATAGTTGAGATGTCTTATATCCCACAATCCACGAGATTTTATCATCAAAACATAAAATAGGAATACTATTTCTATCTTCTCTCGGCATTTTTAAATCAATAAAAATATCCTTAAGCTTTTTGCTTCCATTCATACCTAATGGTACAATTTTATCCCCATCTTTTCTATATCTGATTACAACCTCTTTTTCTATATTATCATAATCAAATAACTTTATTAAGCTATTTTTAGAAAATTCTACCTTGTTACTGTTTTCAATCACTTCAAAGCTCATTGTATAATTATCAAAAACAACTTTTTTACAAATCTCACTTTTATCCATTCTAATTTCACGATTATCACATACTTCTTCTTTATGTCTATCTTTCTTGCTAAAAACAATATCACCATATAAATTTTCACATATTATTTTATTAGTTAGATTTAACCTTTTTCCTGTATCCTTATTCGCTAAATTAACAATTTCATATATATGCTTCATTTCAAAATTTTGATGTGAATTAGAAATTTCCTTAAATGCTCTTATTATAACTCTAGTTATAATTGAATCCATTTCCTTTTTAAATAGTTCGTTTGATATTTTTAATTTTCCACCTAAATTTTCACAATATATATTGTAACATTTTTGGGAATATTCTTCTATGAATTCATTATCTTTTTGTAACAATATTGTCATTCTATTAAGTGTATCAACTATATCCTTATTAAAATGTTCCTTCATATATGGTAGTATATCTAATCTTATTTTATTTCTACTATAAATTCTTTCATAATTACTAGCATCTATTCTAGGATTAAGTTTTTTTTCTTCACAATACTTCTCAATTTCTTGTCTATTTAAGCATAATATAGGTCTAATAATTCCATCTTCCCTTTTCGCTTTTATCCCTGTTAAGCCTTCTAATCCTGTTCCCCTCATAACTCTCATCAATATAGTTTCGGCTTGATCATTTGCATTATGTGCTACTGCAATCTTATTATATCCATATTTAGTTCTTATTTCTTCAAATACTTTATATCTTTCATTTCTTCCTGCTACTTCTAAAGATACATTTGCAGCTTTTGCAACATACTCTATATTTATTCTTTTTACATAATGATTTATTCCTAATTCATCACATAACTTAACTATATATTTTTCATCCTTATCAGCTTCTTCACCTCTTAACATATGATTTATATGAATAGCACCTAAAGTTAAATTAAATTTATCCTTTAATTCATATAATATATGTAATAAACAAACAGAATCTGGGCCCCCTGATAGTGCAACTAATATCTGATCATCTTGTTGTATAAGTTCATTTTCTTTTATATAATCTATTACTTTATCTAACACTTATCTTCTCCTATTGTTTTAATATAACTCTATAATACATTTACACTTTTTTAATGTAAATACAATATGTACTAAATTAACAATTAAATAAATTTTAACAATATCAACAAAAGTGCTCCATTGGAGCACCTTTGTAAAAATTTTTCTTAGCAATGCCACTTATATATTTTATTCAAATATAAATTACTTCTTTTTAACAAGCATAAAGCTTTGAAACAACTATAGTCATATCATCAAGCACTTTTCCATCACATTTTTTCTTTGCTAATTCTAAAATTTCCCTAGAAATTAGCTCAGGATTATTTTGTTCTCCTTTTAAATAATCTACTATCCAAGAATAATCTCCAATATTTCCTTTGTCTACGTCTATAACTCCATCACTTATAGTAACTATTATATCACCTTGTTTTACCTTTTTCTTAATAGGAGTAATATTTATATCATCTAATATTCCAAAAGGCAAAGATGAACTGTTAATAACTTCAACTTCAGCTCCCTTCTTAATAAAACTCATACTTGCTCCAACCTTAGTAAATTTTACTTCACCAGTATATAAATCTATAGAGTTCATATCTAAAGTGGTAAATTTTTCATCTTCACTAAACTTCATTCCCATTATGGAATTTACAGCATTAAGCATAGTTGCCTCACTAAATCCACCTTCCATAAATTTTTCTATTAACTCTATTGCAGCTTCACTTTCCAAACCAGCCTCAGGTCCTGAACCCATACCATCGCTAACTATTGTTACATATTCCCCAACCTTGTTTTGTCCAAAACTATAACTATCTCCAGAATATTTCTCTCCATCCTTAACATTAAATGATACATAAGATGATACATTATATTTGTAAGCTTCTTCTATAGTAATTGAACATTCATCAGTTTCAGGATTAATCTTACATCCATCTTCGGCTATACTTAAAGGCGTTCTTACTAATTCACTAATAACAGGAATAATTGACTTTCTACAATAATTTTCACCATCATAACTATCTATTTTTATTTTTATCTTTAAGTGTCCCTTTCTATCTGTATATGAATAAATATTATTATATCTTATCTTATTTTTTACTAATGTCTTTCTTAATAACTTATCTATATCTAAACAACTATTTACATTACTATTAAAATCTCCAAGTATACTTGCAACTGTAGTAGACATATTATTTATTTGGTTTGCAACTACACTTCTTCCTTCTATAAGCCTAGATTTTAATGCTTCATTTACAGTATATGTTGAAAATAATTCTTCAGCACTCTTCAACAAAGTACTTCTTTTTACACATTTTAAATTTAAATCTTTAGGTAAATATATCTTTTTGCTTTCGCAACTTAACATAAGTTCTCCAAAATCTGAAAAAGTACTATGAAGCTCTCTTCCCCAACACTTATTATTCATCTCACATTCTTGACATACTCTATCAGCTAAACTTTCAATCATTGCTGTTCCCTTATTTTTCATAAGTAATTTTTCATTTCCAGATAAACTCTCAATAGATGTTGCTACCGCATTTAAAGATCCTCTTAAAGCTTCTAATCTATCTACAAATTCTAGCTTTATTCCTTCAACTTGAGCATCGCTTATTATCTTACTTTTTTCTTCATTATTAAGCTCTCTTAATATTTCTTTAATAGTCTTTTCAGGAATTAACATCATAATCATCGCTGCTATAACAACTTCTATAATTGATTGAACTGTTATATTTCCAATGTAAGTTAATATCATAAATAATGATACTAAATAAGCTAGAACAGAAAAGATTTTTCCTGTTTCCTTAAATACACCAACAATTAATCCACATATACCATACACTGTAGTGGCAACTAATAAATCATTATTAGCAATTCCTATTATTATTCCCATTGTTACTCCTAATATTGCACCAGAGTTACTTCCAGACGCATAAGCTGTTGTAATAACCATAGCTAATGCTATTATAGTTCTTATTTCAATTCCAAATATAACAAAATTACCCATTCCAGCTATAACTAAACAGCTTAATATAGCTATACTAATTAATTCTTCTGTAGAGTAGAAATAATTAGTATTTATTTCCTTCATACACCCAATTGCATAATTAAGCATATAAAATACAGGTATTATAACTATCCCTTTTGCTAAAGAGAAAACTAAATTTATCTCAAAACTTTGTTCTCCCATTAATAACCCTACAGCTACTGATATTATAATAATAGCTGAAAATGCTATTCTATTCTTAAATTCCTTATTTAAGGAATTACAAATAACTTTACATAATAATATTCCTGTTGCCAAAGAAATATAAAGTATAATATCTATATTTTTACTTCCTCCAGTTAAGTAACCAATTAAAACTGCCACAAAAACTAAAAACATCCTCTTTATATCACTCTTTTTAGTTATCGATAAAAGATATCCTATTCCAAATGGAGCCAAATATAAACCTTCTACAAATCCAAATCCAACTCTACTCAGCATCGCTCCCGAAGCTAAAGTTACTATCATTGTAAATATTCCATTTTCAAAATTTAATTTCTTTTTTTCTTTTACGTTGTCTACCCTTCTATAGCTAGGCACTTCAATACCATAATCCATACTTATCATTCTCCTCACAAAATTCCTAATAAAATGATATCACTTTTATAATTAGATATATGTCAATTAATGTTTACTACTTTTTTATTTCGTAAGACACTATTCCTTTTTTTACCATTTTATTCTTTGATATTTTCTTATTTTAAACTCTAATCATTCTCTTTAAGTACGAACGTAAGTTTTTTATAGAAGTATTTTAAATAATTACTTTGTACATTTTGTCGTAAAAGAAAAATAATTTTATATATTACTCTAGTAATAAAATAAAACTTTATTTAATATATTTATTTTTTACATAAAAAATCTGATTCATGGACTGTGTATTTCTACTACTTATAAAAGTTATCCATAATTCTTTAGTAAATTATATTTACTAAAGAAAAAAGAGATACAAATTGCTTTGTATCTCTTTGGTGCTGAAGACCGGAATCGAACCGGTACGGTATCGCTACCGCAGGATTTTAAGTCCTGTGCGTCTGCCTGTTCCGCCACTTCAGCGTATATGGTAGCGGAAATAGGACTTGAACCTACGACACCTCGGGTATGAACCGAGTGCTCTAGCCAGCTGAGCTATTCCGCCATGTTTGGTTGCGGGGGCAGGACTTGAACCTACGACCTTCGGGTTATGAGCCCGACGAGCTACCAACTGCTCCACCCCGCGTTATTAAGTTGAATTTAGTTTGGTGCTGAAGACCGGAATCGAACCGGTACGGTATCGCTACCGCAGGATTTTAAGTCCTGTGCGTCTGCCTGTTCCGCCACTTCAGCGTATTTTTCACTGCCGTCATCTGACGACAAAATTAATTATATATGATGAACATAATACTGTCAACATTTTTTTCTCTTTTTTTTATATTTTTTTATACTTTTTTATAAACACTAGTAAAATAGCCATTTCTAACACTTTTTTTATTTAAATTTTATAATCAAAATCATCAAAATAAATAAAAAAAAGAGAATGATAAATTCAAATATACCATCTCTCTCTTATATATAAAACTATATTATGTTTAAAATCTAAAAACTTTTTCTTGATCTTGCTTTAAATTCTTGATGCTTTTTGAAGTCTTGTTGTCTTTCTTCACTATCTTTTAAGAATCTAGACATTATATCTTCAAAATTTGCTGGAGCAGCTTTCTTTTCAGTTTTCCATTCAATCTCCGCTGGCTTAACTGATTTTTTCTTAACATTAGCTTGTTTTATAGATAAGCTGATTTTTCCATTATCATCTATTGATATAACCTTTACCTTAACCTTATCTTGTTCATTAAGATGCTGTCTTATATCCTTAACAAAAGAATCTGCCACTTCTGAAATATGAACTAATCCTGTCTTACCTTCTATCTCTACGAAAGCTCCGAAGTTCGTAATATTTACCACTGTACCTTCTAATATGTTTCCTGCCATTAAGGTCATTTTACAAAGAATCCTCCTTAAAATTAAATAATCTATGTTATTAATAATAATAACCACATTAATAGAAATTTAAACTAAACCAATACTATTCTGAATTGTCATCTGAAATAACTTGTTGCTCACCCTCTTTTATTAGACCTAATCTTTCTCTTGCTAACTTTTCCAAATATTCATTATTACTCTGAGCTCGGTCTAACTCTGCTTGCAACTTAATATTTTTTTCCTTTAACTCTTGTAATTCTTGAGTTTGAGTGGCAATATCACTCTTTATCTTTCTTAGTACAGTTAATTGCTTTATTAAGCATATACTAAAAACTCCTATAATTAAAACAACAATAATTCCCTTAAGGTTTATGTTCTTTTTCATAAATATATAGTACCCTTCTTTTATATCATTCTATAAATATATTGTAAACACTCTACATATTTAATTCAAGATATTTTTTATACTAATTATTTTTCCCTGTAATATTATAAAATATAACTTTAAATGGATATATAATATTTTTAAAAATAACTCTAAGTATCTTGCTTACTCCGTTAACTACCTCTAATTCAAATCTTATACATTTATTACTAACAAATTTCATATACAAACCTAGAGATATTAACATAAATGCATAAACATATACTCCTAAAAATGCATAATTAGTATAAAGAAGAAATGTAAAAACAACCATAGCAGATAATCCCCAAAATAATATATCTTCTACTACTATTATAATTTTTGGCACTTTGCTTCCTCTAATTATTCTATATAAATCAAACATCAAGCCGGTTAATATACCTGCTAATAATGCATATAATATAATGCTAAATTGCATATTAGTATCTAATGGCATAATAACCTCCTATTTGAAAAGCCTTCCTATTATGCTTTCCTTCTCTTTTTTTATTTCTTTTCCACTATAGACAATATAATATATTTCTCCATTTATCATTACATCGCCATTTTGAACGTCTAATTTATTCATTTTTAAATTTAAGCCCTTTATTGTCAATGCACCTAATTTAGTGTTTAGCAATATCTTTTCATCATCAAAACTAATAACCTCTTCTACTCCAGTTAATGTCATTTTCTTTCTATTTTCTAGTATAATGTTCCCTCTATTATCCTCAATTTTATTATCTATTTTTTTCTCCATTATCTATTCCTCCATATATTTCTTGATTAAATATATGAAGTATATTTAAAAATTATTCTTGGTCTTCTACCCCTTCTAATATTTCATACATTTCTTTAGCATTTTCTTTTCTTACATGCTCTGCTATATTTACTATCTTTGCCTTTAACTTTCTATTTGCAAATGTAATTTCAATTATATCTCCTTCTTTAACATCAGTTGATGGCTTTGCTACCTTATCATTTATAGATACTCTTCCACCTTCACAAGCTTCCTTGGCAACAGTTCTTCTTTTTATTATTCTTGAAACCTTTAAATATTTATCTAGTCTCATTTACACTTTCCCCTTACATTAAAATTATTTTTGTGTATTAAAAAGCCCGAGATAACTCGGGCCTACATTTATAATTACTTATTAACTCTTTCCTTAAACTCTTTTCCTGCCTTAAATACTGGAACAGTTGAAGCTGGAATGTTTATAGTTTCTTTAGTTCTTGGGTTTCTTCCTTCTCTAGCTGCTCTTTCTCTAGTTTCGAAAGTACCAAATCCAACTAATTGAACTTTTTCTCCATTTTCTAAAGCTTCTTGAACTGAATCAATGAATGCCTTTAAAGCTGCTTCTGCATCTTTCTTTGTTAATTGGCTCTTTTCAGCCATGCTAGTAATTAATTCTGCTTTATTCACGATTTACATCCTCCTTAAATAAACAGTTAAAAATATTGTAGTTAACTATTTTTAATTATGTACTATAACTACATTACCTTATTATATATCCACTTTATTCAGTAGTCTATACTAATATGGGTATTTTTCTATAAAAATATATTTATTACAACTTTTTCTTGTAGTATAGTCATTAATTTATTATTCCTTTTAAAAATATTCTGCATAAACTTTAAAATTCCTTCTATACATGCAGAAAATTCACTTTTTTCTTTACTAATCGTATTTTTTTGAATCTTCCCATAAAGCATTCATTTCATCTAATGTAACACTTTTTAAATTTTTACCTTGTCTTAATATATTTTCTTCAACAAAGTTAAATCTTTTTATAAACTTTTTAGTAGATTTGTTTAATGCTTCTTCTTCATCTACATTTAATAATCTAGATACATTAACACAAGCAAATAGCAAGTCTCCAACTTCATTTATTATTTTTTCCCTGTTATTGGTTTTATATACATCTAATACTTCATTTATTTCCTCTTCAATCTTTTTAACTGCTTCATTTACACTTTCAAAATCGAATCCTACTTTAGAAACCTTTTTTTGTACTTTATGAGCCTTTATTAAAGCTGGCAATGTTTTTGCTATTCCATTTATTTCTTCAGTAAGAGTTTCATAACTTTTCTCTTTCTTTTTAAGCTCATCCCAACTCGCTAATACTTCGTCTGAAGTATTAGCAGTTTCATTACCAAAAACGTGAGGATGTCTATAAATCATTTTAGAAGTAATTGCCTCTATTACATCTGATATATTGAAATATCCATCTTCTTTACCTATGATTGAATGGAATACAACTTGTAGTAAAACATCACCTAGTTCTTCAATTAATCCATCTATATTGTCATCTTCTATTGCTTCAATCACTTCATAGGCTTCTTCTAAAAGTGCATTTTTTATACTTTCATGAGTTTGCTCTCTATCCCATGCACATCCATTTTCACTTCTTAAAATTTCTATTGTATCAACTAAATCATAGAAATCTTTTTTATTTTTTATATCTTTAGGAATATATACAGAAGTTAGATAATCTATATCCTCTTGCATATCAAGTTCATATATTGGAATTTTTCTTATAGACTCTTCTCCTTCTATTCCTGCTGCTCTAACATAATAAATTTCAGTTTCATCATGATAATACTCTAGTAATTCAAGCTTAACTTCTGATGCTATTAATGGATTATATACTTGTGTTATTATAGTTCCAATTCTTTTATCTAAAATTTGATTGCTAATATCAAATGCATCTATAATTTTTAATCCTTCTATTGGATCTATTTGTAGTCTATCCATCATAGCATCAACAAAACTAACTGCTGGTAATATCTTATACTCAATATCATTTTCTTTACATAGATTAATTAAGTTTAAAACCGATCTTTCTGCAACTAGAGGATGTCCCGGAACTGCATAAACTAACTCTCCAGCTACCTTATATTCTTCTATCATATTCCTAGCAATATTAGAATATACCTCATCAAAACTGCTTCCTTCTTCATAATAATTATCACAAGTTTTAAAAGACTCTAATCTACTCTTTAAATAATCAACTGTAGGATGCTTTTCTGTTCTAAAATATAAATTTTTACTCTCCTGTAAAGCCTCAACAGCTCCTATAGTTAATGCATCTGGTGAACCTGGTCCTAATCCAACTATTTTTATCATATAGTACTCTCCTTACATCATTTTCTTGCTAATCTATTCTTTATTTCATCAACTTCAAATACTTTAAAGATTAAAATAGCTATCATATATATAATAATACCCATAAATATTGATAATAAGCAAGAAATACTATTACTATCTAACCTTTCCATAATAAAATTATAACTAAATAAAACCACAATTATCATGGAAATTGCAGCATAAGCAGGCTTTACAAAAGACTCATATATACTTACTCTACATTTAGTTTTAATTTTAAGGGATATAAGATTTAATATAGTAACCACAACATAAGCAGAAATACTTGCTATTACTGCACCAAAAACATTTATACTTGGTATAGGAACTAACACAGCTGTCAAAATAATCTTTACAACACATCCTATTACTAAATTAATAACCGGTCTTATATAATGATTAGTTGCTTGCAATATAGAAGTAGTTGTTTGTGTTACTATTATAAATGGAATAGATATTGAAAGATATCTTAATATCTCTATACCTTCATATTTATCAAAAAACACTAATTTCATTATTGGTCCTGCTAAACAGAACATTCCTAAAGTACATGGTAATGCTATTACCGCTGATAATTTCATTGCTATATTTATTTTACTTTGCATTTCTTCTTTTCTGTTTAGTATATAGTGCTCTGAAATTATTGGAATTAATGATGTACATATTGCCATAGATAAAGTTAATGGTATATTTACTAATACAGCTGCTTTACCAGTAAGTTGTCCATATAATGCTGTTGCATTTACAACCCCTGACTCCATCAACTTTTGTGGAACTAAAATAGAATCTATTAAATTCATTATAGTACCAACTGTAGCCCCTAAAGAAATAGGAATTGCTATTTTTAATATTTGATTTAATACTTCTGTGTTAGTCTTTACTTTTTTAATTCCCATCTCATTTCTTACACGTAAATATTTAAACCATAAATATATACATGCTATAAAAGCACCACCCGCTGCACCAAATGCTGCACCACCTGCCGAATACTCAATCCCCTTTGGCAAAAGTATATAAGCTAGTCCAACTCCGATTATCACTCTACCAATTTGTTCTACTATTTGTGATGTCCCTGATGGCGTCATATTCTGTAGTCCTTGGAAAAACCCCCTAAATATGCTCACAAATGAAACCATCATAGGTGCAAAAGATATTCCTATTAATGCATAATATGATTTCATATCCCACTTCAAAAAATTAATAATTGGTTTTGCAAAAAAGAATAATATTAATGATGTTCCAATTCCTAATGTCATCATTAAATAAGCTGATTCCTTAACAACTTCATAACTACCTTCAACATCACTCATTGCATTTTTTTCAGAAATCATTTTCGAAACTGCCACAGGTACTCCACTTGCCATTGCAACAAAAAACATATATAAAGGATAGGATAACTGATAATACCCTATTCCCTCATCACCTATTAGCATTATTAATGGCCATCTAAAGAAAAATCCTAATACTTTTGCCACCATTCCTGCTAATCCTAAAACTAAGCTTCCTTTTATAAGAGATTGCTTTTTCATAAAATACCTCCAAACTTAAATTACTGACTAATACTAATTTTTATTTAAAGCTTAGAGGTATTATTACATATATTCTGTGTTTATTTAACAAATATTGTAATATGTATTCAATTACTTATTGTTCCATTTGCTTTCCTAAGAAAGCTGCTGCAGTTTCTGCTAATTTTAATTGTAAATCACCAAATTTTTCTCCTGATTCCTTTGAAACTATAAGCACAGCTCCAATGGCATCTCCCTCTGTTATTATTGGAGCAATTACTTGGCTTGTATATTCTCCTGGGTCCTCATCATTATGTAGCGGTATTGTTTTACCTTCTTCTGTTATTATAGAAGCTTTTCTTCCGTCCATAATTGATTCTAATTCTGAGCTTATCTTTCTTTCAAAATAATCCTTTTTTGTTGCTCCACTTACAGATATAAATGCATCTTTGTCCGCAATTAAAACAATATGACCGATTGATTGTTGTAGACTTTCAGCATATTCTTTAGAGAAGTCTGTTAGTTCTCCAATAGGAGAATATTTTTTTAATATTACTCCACCTTCTCTATCTGTAAATATTTCTAATGGATCCCCTTCTCTAATTCTTAAAGTTCTTCTTATTTCTTTTGGTATAACTACTCTTCCTAAATCATCAATACGTCTAACTATTCCTGTAGCTTTCATTATTATGAGTTACCTCCTTAATTAAGTTTATATAATTAACTGCAGTATTATTATTTGAACTATTAGAAATTTTATACACATATACCCAATATTTATCCTTTACTATTTATTGAGGAATTCTTTGAAGTCTATGGTAATAAAACAAAATTATTTAAAATATAAAAAAAAGGGGCTGTATCAGATTGAATTAATAAATTCAGTCTGAATACAACTCCTTTTTAATTGTTTAAAATTTTATACACTAATTTTTATGTAAATAT
>SKEA01000873.1_pt1 | contig 24241 bp, 20 predicted proteins | sample 4826601 | NCBI WGS metagenome assembly SKEA01 (sample SAMN11008821, study PRJNA524170) | human gut metagenome | biome: Human fecal sample; material: Feces; isolation source: fecal sample from pouch patient p13, p53 | host: Homo sapiens | place: Israel: Tel-Aviv | collected 2016-07-06 | reverse complement strand
GCGGAAAACCGCGGCTTAACCCCGCGCATGCGCATTCGCGGCTGGGCGGTCGCCGGCTGCGGAGCGGAGATTATGGGGTTTGGTCCCTCTCCCGCCACCCGACGCCTGATGGACCGTCTCAATATAGATGTGCAGTCCATTGATTTAATTGAACTCAACGAGGCCTTCGCCGCTCAGGCGCTGGCGGTGATGAACGATCTGCGTCTCGACCCGGCCCGCGTTAACGTCAACGGCGGCGCGATCGCTCTCGGCCACCCCATCGGCGCCTCCGGCTGCCGGATCCTGGTATCGCTGGTGCATGAAATGATCAAGCGCGATGCCCGCAAAGGTCTGGCGACGCTGTGCATTGGCGGCGGTCAGGGCGTAGCGCTGGCGGTAGAACGCGCATAGCGCTATACCTCGATTTCCATGGCCTCCTGCGGGAGGCCTTTTTTATGCGCCGTGCTTTGCCGAACCCTTATTTTTCCCTCCCTCTTTCACTCTCCCCGGCGAAATTATTGAGCTTCGTCACGTCTTGTTGTGCCACCTTTTTTGAAACAAATAACTACGATCCTGGTCACTAAAACTATGGTGCCTAAAAAATAAAATGATGTTTCATAAAAACGAAATGTCATTTTATTTATTGTAAGGGTACCCTATGTTAAAACGCTCTCTGGTTCTCGCCGCCCTCTGCGGTATGTCTTTTGCAGCAACCGCGGTAACGATAGATTTACGTCATGAATTTATTGATGGCGGAAAGAGTGATAAAAGTAATGCTGACCGCGTCTCCGTTTCTCACCGCTTTGCCAACGGCTTAGGCTTTACCGTCGAGGCCAAATGGCGCTCAGGCGGCGACAACGGTTCGCAACCCTATTCGGACGTGGTGGGCAATGGTCATGAAGACACCATCAGCTGGCGTTGGAAAGCGACGTCGAACTTTTTCCTCACCCCCGGGTTTACCATTGAGAGCAACGACAGCCGCTCCATCTACAAGCCGCACCTGCACGCGCAGTACAGCTTCGACAACGGCTTCTATGTCGCCGCTCGCTATCGCTATGAATACACCCGCTATCCGAACAACGCCGGCAAAGATGATGACAAAGTTAACCGCGGCGACGCGTGGGCCGGATTTGTCCTCGGCGACTGGCGTACAGAGCTGAACTATGTCTATGCCCGCAGCTCGGAAGGGGTCAGCCGCAACGACAATAAACCCTACTCGCAGGAATATAACGTGAAGGTGGCCTATAAGCTGGATAATAACTGGTCGCCGTATGGCGAAATTGGCAACGTCGGGGTCAATGACCGCAGCGATCGCCAGACCCGCTTCCGCGTTGGGGTGGCTTACTCGTTCTGACCGACCATTCATCCCTCATCGTTTGTTTTCCCCGGCGCCGTCAGCCGGGGTTTTTTATGGGGGAAAGAGAAGGGACAAAAAAGCCCTCCGCGAAGGAGGGCAAGGCCAGTGACAGAAAGAAGTGTGGCGTGGATCAGGCGCTTAGCATTGGCGGATGCTCGGGCAATTTCGCGATATAGATGGCCGGTTTACCGTCTTTATCGGAGCTGAACAGAATGGCGCTATCGTCCGGGGTAAATGAGGGGTGCGGGTGCGTTACCTGGCGGCTGTTGGCCACCGTCGCCCACGAGGTATCATGGCGCGCGACGCGGAAGTAGCGCTTTTCCGCCACGTTAAAGACATACAGCCAGGGATCGTTATCAATGGAGTAGCCGCCGGTATCTTTGACATCCACCGGGGTCCCTGAGCCATCGCCCACCAGCAGCGTGCCGTCGAAATTGCTCATCAGATGCGAGCAGGCCGGCATGGTCATCAGGGCCTCGTTGACGCCGCTTTCGGGATCAAAGCGATAGATCGTCCGCCCCTGCTGGCCTTTCAGATAGGAGACGTAGATCAGCGCCGAACCGTCCGGCACCCAAAATTCATGAGTACAGCTTTCGCCTGGAGCATGCGCTTTGACTTTGCGAACATGGCTGCCATCCTCGTTGACCAGCCACATGCGGGCGTCCACCAGATCGTGCGGCCCTTCATGGCAGAAGGCGACGGTGTGGTCGTCGAAGGGACGATAGATCGGGTGTCCCAGCCAGATTTTTTCCTCATGGATCACCTGGCTCTCACCGCTGCGCAGGTCGACGCGCAGCAGGCGGCAGTGCGGTCCTTTATGGAAGAAATCATGGAAAATCTGCCAGTCGTTGAGTGGCGTCCAGTCGCTTTTGGCAATCTCAATGCCCACCAGTTTGCTGCAATCGCTGTTTGCCACCCAGGTGCCATACCCTACCCAGTCATCGCTAACGCGATAAACTTCGCGCTCGGCGAGGGTGGTCAGGTTGACTTCCAGCAGGATACGGTCATTTTTCACGTAATAAAGCGACTTATCGTCCGGGGAGAGGAAGCCGCCGAAGGTGTTATCCCCGGCGCCTTCCGTCAGCTGGATGGCCTCGGCGCTGGCGATATTCAGCAGATAGTAGTTCCAGTGGCCGTCAAACTCGCCGGCGAACAGTAAATGGCTGCCATCGTTAAAAAAACACTTCTGATAGAAGTAGTTGCGATGACAGGTGACCTCCGGAGGGGTTAAGCGGGTAACTTCCGCTCCGGTATCCGGATCGTGGCTGACCTGATAATTCAGTTTGACCCGCATGCCTTTAGCCATGTAGTGCTCCTTTCTTTCCTGCGATGCCGCTGGACCAGAGGCGTGTCGCTGAGTGATATGTTTTAAAAGACAGGTGTTAATTTATCAAAACATTGTTTCATTATTTGTGATGGCTCACGCAGTTCAGCGTAATTCCCGCGTTTTCAGCGGTCTGCTGGCTTCGCTTCGGCACCTCTGCAGACAATCGGTAGAATCTTCATCTTTTCAAAACCTTTTCCGGCCTGGCGCGTGCCGGGAGGCTCCTTCGCTTTTTCTTTTTTTGTAATCGTCATCATAAAAAATGAAACATCGTTTTAAATAATATTGAAAATGGCTGGGGGCGGGGCTAAGATGGCACCCATCAGCAAAACGGAACTCTGTTTTATTTTCATTATGGTGGGCTATGCCCGAGAGTTCGCCCCACGCTCAGTCGCGCCGCCGGCGCGGACCGGGCCGAGAGAACCTTGCCTGCAAACAGCAGGCTCTGAACGACTAAGGAACATAATATGATTCTTGATGCATTCTCCCTGCAGGGAAAAGTGGCCGTCGTGAGCGGATGCGATACCGGTTTAGGTCAGGGGATGGCCCTCGGGCTGGCGGAAGCGGGCTGCGATATTGTCGGTATCAATATCGTCGAACCGGTGGAGACTATCGAGCGGGTAACCGCGCTGGGACGCCGTTTTCTCAGCCTGACCGCCGACCTGCGCCAGATCGACGGTATTCCTCAGCTTCTGGAGCGGGCGGTGGCGGAGTTCGGCCATATTGATATTCTGGTCAACAATGCCGGCCTGATTCGCCGCGAGGACGCGCTGGCGTTCAGCGAAAAAGACTGGGACGACGTGATGAACCTCAACATCAAGAGCGTATTTTTTATGTCCCAGGCGGCGGCGAAACACTTTATCGCCCAGGGCAGCGGCGGGAAGATCATTAACATCGCCTCCATGCTGTCGTTCCAGGGGGGGATCCGCGTGCCGTCGTATACCGCATCCAAAAGCGCGGTGATGGGCGTCACCCGCCTGCTGGCCAACGAGTGGGCCAAACACAACATCAACGTCAACGCCATCGCCCCGGGGTATATGGCGACCAACAACACCCAGCAGCTGCGCGCCGACGAGCAGCGTAGCAGCGAAATCCTCGATCGCATTCCCGCCGGGCGCTGGGGGCTACCGGCCGATCTGATGGGGCCAGTCGTGTTCCTTGCCTCCTCAGCCTCCGATTACATCAATGGCTACACGGTGGCGGTGGACGGCGGCTGGCTGGCGCGCTAACCGTCCGCGATGGCCGGAGTCTGTGGTATCGCTCCGGCCATCTGAGCAATTATTGTCCATACGGCAAAGTGCGGATCGTCCATACTCCGGAACACGGGTATAATGTTACCGCTCTGTATAAACAGGGTTATTAACTATTGGAAACGCATTTTTTGTTACTTTGAAAGTTTAATGTCCATCACAAAACCCATCCTGCCAGCAATATAGTCCATATCTTTGGCTTATCCTGCCTGACCCATTCATCCACCAGTCACGTACTTTCGTCTTATGTCTTACTCTGTGTGGCAGGAAAAAAATGACTTCAATCAGTAACGACTCTACATTATCGCCGCGGACGCAACGTGATACCCGGCGGATGAACTGGTTTGTTTCCATCGCCGCGGCGGTGGCTGGCTTGCTCTTTGGCCTGGATATCGGCGTGATATCCGGAGCGTTGCCCTTTATAACCGACCATTTCACCTTATCCAGCCAGCTTCAGGAGTGGGTGGTTAGCAGCATGATGTTGGGGGCGGCGATAGGCGCGCTGTTTAACGGCTGGCTGTCGTTCCGCCTTGGCCGTAAATACAGCCTGATGGCGGGGGCCGTACTCTTTGTGGCCGGCTCTATCGGATCCGCTTTTGCCGCCAGCGTGGAGGTGCTGCTGGTGGCCCGCGTGGTGTTGGGCGTGGCAGTCGGGATTGCCTCTTATACCGCGCCGCTGTACCTCTCCGAGATGGCCAGCGAGAACGTGCGCGGGAAAATGATCAGTATGTATCAGCTGATGGTCACCCTTGGCATTGTGCTGGCGTTTCTTTCCGATACCGCCTTTAGCTACAGCGGTAACTGGCGCGCCATGCTGGGCGTGCTGGCGCTGCCGGCGGTGATCCTGATCATTCTGGTCGTCTTTTTGCCGAACAGCCCGCGCTGGCTGGCGGAGAAGGGACGCCATATCGAAGCGGAAGAAGTGCTGCGGATGCTGCGCGATACCTCGGAAAAGGCGCGCGACGAGCTTAACGAGATCCGTGAGAGCCTCAAGCTGAAGCAGGGCGGTTGGGCGTTGTTTAAGATCAATCGTAACGTGCGCCGGGCGGTGTTCCTGGGCATGCTGCTGCAGGCGATGCAGCAATTCACCGGCATGAACATCATCATGTACTATGCGCCGCGTATCTTTAAAATGGCGGGCTTTACCACTACTGAACAGCAGATGATCGCCACCCTGGTGGTGGGCCTGACCTTTATGTTTGCCACCTTTATTGCGGTGTTCACAGTGGATAAAGCGGGCCGCAAGCCAGCGCTGAAAATCGGCTTTAGCGTGATGGCGCTGGGCACTCTGGTGCTGGGCTACTGCCTGATGCAGTTCGACAATGGCACCGCATCCAGCGGCCTCTCCTGGCTCTCCGTCGGCATGACCATGATGTGTATTGCCGGGTATGCGATGAGCGCGGCGCCGGTGGTGTGGATCCTCTGCTCCGAGATCCAGCCGCTAAAATGCCGCGACTTCGGTATCACCTGCTCGACCACCACCAACTGGGTGTCGAACATGATCATCGGCGCCACTTTCCTGACGCTGCTTGACGCGATTGGCGCCGCCGGCACCTTCTGGCTCTACACGGCGCTCAACGTGGCCTTTATCGGCATCACCTTCTGGCTGATCCCGGAAACCAAGAATGTCACCCTCGAGCACATTGAGCGCAACCTGATGGCGGGCGAGAAGCTGCGCAACATCGGTAATCGTTAATGTGAGGCGCGCGGCAACCACGGGCTGGCGACTTTGCGCGTCTCCCGATGGTTGTCGCCGTGAATGATATGCAGGGCGCTCAGGCGCCCGATGTCATAATGCGGCAGTTGCACTGTGGAGAGTGGCGGTAGAAACAGATCGCCAATGCCCACCATGTTGTCGTATCCCACTACCGCCACGTCCTGTGGAATGCGTAACCCCTGGCCCAGCAGCGTCTGATAGACCATAAACGCGATGCGATCGTTGCCGCAGATCACTGAGTCAAAGCCAGGTTTACCCTCGCGGATATGCGCCAGCACCACCGCCGGGATATCGTGGTAATGCTCATCGCCCTGGCCCATATACGAATGGATCAGATGGTCCGGTTCGATACCCGCCTCCCGGCAGGCGCGCTCCAGCCCCTGGCGGCGGCGGATCGTCGCCAGCTGGCTGGCGGGTAAGTGCAGGCACAGCGGATGACGATAGCCAGCGGCAAGCAGGGCTTTCACCGCGTCGTACTGGCCCTGTTCATCGTCCGGGATATAGCTGGCCACCGGCTGGCTGAGGCTTTCGCAGTTGGCCAGCACGCAGGGCAGAGTCAGCAGTTTTTCCGGCAGCGGTACCTGGCGCAGGCCCATGGTGGTAAAGATAATGCCGTCCGGACGGTGGGAGAGGAGCAGGTCGACCACCGCTTCCGGACGATCGTCAGAAAACATATTGACCACAAAGCTGTTCCAGCCGTGGGCGCGGGCCGTCTCTTCGATCGATAAGGTGATTTCCACCGAAAAGGGCGTGGTGACGGTATCCAGCGCCAGCACGCCGATGGTGCTGGGGGTTGCGCGCGCCCCGCGGATCTTCTTCGCCGACAGGTCGGGGACGTAGTTGGTTTCGGCGATGGCGGCCTGCACGCGGGCCAGTGTCTCAGGCTTCAGCCGCTCCGGGGTGTTCAGCGCCCGTGAGACGGTCATCAGAGATACATTCGCCAGTTTTGCTACATCTTTCAGGGACGCCATTTTTTCCTCCGCCATTGCCGCAGAGTACAGGCTATACAACTAAGTCGCTGATGTAAAAGAGTGAAACGATTTTCTGCTATCGCCGTCGTGAGCTATGTTGCGGTTGATTTTTGATCGCGATCGCATCTTCATTATGTTAACGTTAACTTTTGTGATTAACATCATATATCGCAGCGAATCCACCTGCGTTTTGTTTTTTGTTAACGTTACCATAATTGCATTCCTCTAACACGAGAATGTCATGATGAAAGCGCCTCACTCACACAGCTACCCGTTGCTCAGTGCCTTACTGTTTTTCTTTTTCGTGACCTGGTCGTCATCCGGCTCCTTGCTCTCTATCTGGCTTCACCAGGAGGTTGGGCTGAAGGCAGGCGATACCGGTATTATCTATGCCGTACTGTCGGTTTCCGCGCTGTTTGCGCAAGTTTGCTATGGATTTATCCAGGACAAGCTGGGGCTGCGCAAACATCTGCTCTGGTATATCACCGCGCTGCTGATCCTCTCTGGTCCGGCGTATCTGCTGTTCGGCCACCTGCTGAAAATCAACGTCCTGTTGGGCAGCATCTTTGGCGGGATCTATATCGGTTTGACCTTTAACGGCGGCATCGGCGTGCTGGAATCTTACACCGAGAGGGTGGCGCGTCAGAGCCAGTTTGAATTCGGCAGGGCGCGGATGTGGGGCTCGCTGGGCTGGGCGGTGGCCACCTTCTTCGCCGGCCTGCTGTTTAACATCAATCCGCAGCTAAACTTCCTCGTCGCCAGCTGTTCCGGGCTGGTGTTCTTTATCCTGTTGGCGCGGCTGCGGGTCTCCTCGGCGCCGCATGCGATGCAGGAGGCGGTATCGGGCGGTAAGGTGACCCTCGAAGATGCGCTGCGCCTGCTGACGCTGCCGCGCTTTTGGGCGCTGGTCTTCTTCGTCATCGGCACCTGCATTTACGGCGTCTATGACCAGCAGTTCCCGGTCTATTTCTCATCGCAGTTCGCGACCCTGCAGGAAGGCAATGAGATGTATGGCTACCTCAACTCCTTCCAGGTGTTCCTCGAGGCGGCCGGCATGTTCTGCGCGCCGTGGCTGGTGAACCGCATCGGCGCCAAAAACGGTCTGATTTTCGCCGGCATGGTGATGGCGATGCGCATGGTGGCCTCCGGTCTGGTGGAGGGGCCGCTGCTGATCTCCATCACCAAACTGCTGCACGCGGTGGAGTTGCCGATACTGCTGGTGGCTATCTTTAAGTACAACAGCCTCAACTTCGATAAACGTCTCTCCTCCACCCTCTATCTGGTGGGCTTCGCCTGCACCAGCTCGATTATCGCCAGCGTATTGTCGCCGCTGGCGGGCTACAGCTATGAAAAATATGGCTTCGCCCAGTCCTACCTGATCATGGGCCTGCTGGTGTTCTGCACCACCTTTATCTCCATCTTCTTGTTGCGCTCCGGTAAATCCTCGGCCGATCCGCTGGTGTCGCAACCTACCGCTATCTGAATCAAAAAGAGTGAAAATGATGACTTACACAATCTCCCGGGCTGAACAGGTACTCCAGACACAACGCCAGGCGCTGAATCTGCGCTGGTATCCGCACTATCACCTGGCGGCCCGCGCCGGGTGGATCAACGACCCAAACGGTCTGGTGTGGTTCGACGGCTGGTACCATGCCTTTTATCAACATCACCCGTACTCCACCCAGTGGGGACCGATGCACTGGGGGCACGCGCGCAGTAAGGATCTGGTGCACTGGGAGCATTTGCCGGTAGCCCTGGCGCCGGAGGGCCCGGAGGATAAAGACGGCTGCTTTTCCGGCTCGGCGGTGGTCGATGGCGATACCCTGGCGCTGATTTACACCGGGCATAAGTTCCACGGCGATCCTGGCGACGAAGCCAATCTGTATCAGGTGCAGTGTCTGGCCACCAGCCGCGACGGGATCCACTTTGAGCGCCAGGGGATGGTGGTCGACACCCCGCCGGGTATGCACCACTTCCGTGACCCGAAGGTCTGGCGTGAAGGAGACAGCTGGTACATGATCGTCGGCGCGCGCGAAGGCGATACCGGCCAGGTGCGGCTGTACCGTTCAGCCGATCTGCGCCAGTGGCAGGACGCGGGGGTGCTGGATGAAGCGGAAAGCACCATGGGCTATATGTGGGAGTGCCCGGACTTCTTCACCCTCAACGGCACACGCGTTCTGATGTTTTCCCCACAGGGGATGCAGGCCGCGGGGTTCAGCAACCGCAATCTGTTCCAGAGCGGCTATCTGATCGGCGAGTGGCAGCCAGGCCAGCGTTTTATTCGCCATGGCGAATTCCGGGAGATGGATAACGGCCACGATTTCTATGCCCCGCAAAGCTTCGCCACCCCCGATGGCCGGCGGATCGTGATTGGCTGGCTGGATATGTGGGAATCGCCGCTGCCGGAGCAGCAGGACGGCTGGGCGGGCATGCTCTCCCTGCCGCGCGAGCTGAGCCTGAGCGCGGATGACCGCCTGCAGATGCGCCCGGCGAAAGAAGTGGAGAGCCTGCGCGGCGCCTGGTTCCCGTGGCCGGTCAGCACCCTGAACAACCAGCAGACGACGATGGTCGACAACTGCGAGGCGATGGAGGTGAATCTGCGCTGGGACTGCGCCCGCAGCAGCGCCGAGCAGTATGGTCTGCGCTTTGGCGATGGCCTGCGCATCTACGTGGATGCCCAACAGCAGCGTCTGGTGCTGGAGCGGCATTATCCGCAGTATGGCCTGTGCGGGACGCGCAGCGTGCCGTTGACCGCCGGGGCGGATCTCAACCTGCGAATATTTTTCGATAGCTCTTCGGTGGAGGTTTTTGTCAATGACGGCGAAGCCTGCCTGAGCAGCCGTATCTATCCGCAGGCTCCCCGCCGTGAATTAGCGTTATTTGCCTGGAGCGGCTCGGCGGCATTAACCGAAGCCGGCGCCTGGCAGCTCGAATAATAATAAGGCTGTTGTCGTTAATAACCCGTCTTTGACGATGGGCGGGTTATTATTGCCTGCATCGTCGTGCGTTACCCATTAATAAAAAATTCAGTTCATTCCATAATAAAAGGGTTTACCGATGAATAAAATCTGGGTCGGGTGTTTTCTGACGTCTCTGTATCTGCCATCCGTTATGGCGCAGGCGCCGTTATCGCTGGAGGAGCGACTGGCGCAAATGGAGCAGCGGCTAAAGGCGACGGAGGCGCGCGCCGCCAGCGCAGAGGCGGAAATTAAGACACTGAAAGGCCAGCAGCAGGCCACGACGGTCGCCCGCGCGGCGCCGGCTACGCCGCGTTTGCAGCTAAATGACAATGGCGAATTAAAATTTTATGGCGACGTCGAATTTAACCTCGATGGCGCCAGCCGCACCGGCAGTCTGACGTCGGTCAAAACCAGCGCGAATAAAAGCTGGGCGCCGGGCGATAAAGAACGCTGGGATATTAATGGTCGTATTCTGCTGGGGATTGACGGCAGGCGTAATGGCGCTGACGGGCAATATGCCGGATTCAGCGTGCAGCCGCTGGCGGATATGGATGGCAAAATGAATCTCGACGATGCGGTATTTTTCTTTGGTCAGCAGGATGACTGGAAAATAAAAATAGGCCGCTTTGAAGCCTGGGATATGTTCCCCCTGAATCAGGACACCTTTATTGAATATTCAGGCAATACCGCCAACGATCTCTATTCCGACGGCTATGGCTATATTTACATGATGAAAGAGGGGCGCGGGCGCAGCAGCAGCGGCGGCAACCTTCTGTTCAGCAAAACGGTGGATAACTGGTATTTCGAGGTTAATACCCTGGTGGAGGACGGCAGTTCGCTGTTTGTCGATCAGAACTATCACGGTAACGCGCTGGAAAACCGCAAAAATGTGGTGTACGTGCGGCCGGTGGCGGTGTGGCAGTCCGGCGCCTGGTCGGCGGCCGCGGCGATAGAGAGCAATCTCGTCAACAATGCTTACGGCTATCAGAACCAGAGCGGACGCTGGGTCGACCAGTCAAATCGCACCGGCTACGGGCTGACCATGAGCTGGAACACCCTGAAAAGCGACCCGCAGGATGGGGCGGTGGTCAATCTGAGTACCGCTCTGCTGGACGCGGCGGACGAAACCGACTTCAGCGCCGGAATTAACGCCCTGTGGCATCGCGTGGAGCTGGGCTATATCTACGCGCATAACAAAATCGACCAGTTCAATATGGCCGGGGTGACCAGCGAATGTGATGGCGACTGCGCAATTCTCGCGCCGGGGCGCTATGACATCCATACCCTGCACACCTCCTGGCAGTTGCCGAATATTATGGCGATGCCGAACTTCAATATTTACCTTGGCGCCTATGCTTCGTGGCTCGATTCCACGGCAGCGAAGAGCGGGAATCCCGATGAACGCTACGGCGCTCGGGTGCGTTTTAAATATTTCTTCTGACAGGGCCGTCTGGCAGACCCTCCCGCGGCGTGCGCCGCGGGAGAGTTCAGACGGGCAGGTTAGCGCATCGCGCGGCGCAGAATGCGGTCGGTCTGGCGCTGGAAGTCCTCGGCCGCTTCTTCCACCGACTTTTTACCGTAGTCGATGTACTGCAGGGTGGTGCCGAACTGGGCGACGATCTGCGGATCGTCGAAGTACGGGGAGACCGGCAGGGTCGTGGGTAGGGATTGTGCCAGTTTCAGGCCAGACACCGCCGGATCGTCGGCTTTGATGATCCCGTCCTCGGTCAGGTAGTTGACCGCCGCTTTACTCAGCGGCACGCCGCGCTCCAGTCCAAGAATATCCACCCCTTCTTTGCTGTTCAGCAGGAAGTTAATCACTTTCGCCGCCGCCTGCGGGTTTTTCGTCGATTTGCCAATCGACAACATTTGCGCGGGCTTGAAGAACAGTCCGGCGTCGGTGGCGCCCGGCAGCATCGGGTATTCCCCCAGCACCAGCTTCGCCGGCGGCTTCAGGTTATCGGAATATTTGTTGATGGTGGAGTTCCACATGTAGGTGCCGCCCCATTCGCCCTGGATCCACGGCTTCATTTCGTACATGTTGCTCTTGCCGAAGGAGGCATAGTAGCGGGTGTCCGGCATCACATGGCTGTCGATAAGCTTCTTATACATACCGAAGAAATCCGCCCACTGCGCTTTGCTGTAGGAGAATTTTCGCCCTTTCTCATCGATGGCCGGCTGATTGTATTTTTGCACCATATAAGAGTTGAGCAGGGCCAGCACGTCCTGGTGTTCGAGCACCACCGGGTAGTACTGTTTCCCGAGCTTGCTTTCGAAAGTTTTTCCCGCCGCCATGAGTTCATCCCAGGTTTTCGGGAAGGGGATGCCCGCCTTTTTCCATGCTTCGTCGTTAAAGTAGAAGACGCGGGCGGTGACGGAAATTGGAATACCGTTAAGCTTGCCGTTGACCGTGGTGGACTGCAGTTCTTTGGCGTCGAACTGGCTGAGGTCGATCTCGTCTTTCAGGGTATTGAGATCGTAAAAGCCCTCGCCATTTTTCGAAAAGATCGGCAACCAGTTCCAGTTGGTCTGCATCACGTCAGGCTCAGTGCCGCCGGCAATCTGGGTGGTCAGGCGTGAAAGATGGCCGTCCCAGCCGGTGTATTCTGCTTTGACGTTGATGTCTGGGTTTTGTTTGTGGAATTCCTCCAGCGCCTTGAGGGTGACCTGATGGCGGCCGTTGCCCCCCCACCAGGACATACGCAGGTCGACATCCTTCGCCATTGACGGTAATGCGATAAGGCCCAGAGTGGCGGAGATGACGGCGCTTAAAAGCACGTTTTTCATTTTAATACTCCAGTGTTCACAGAGAGAGGTTCTGTTCGGTTTTGGCGTCAAAGATGTGACACTTGTTGAGATCAAAGGTGAAATAGACTTTGCGATTCAGTCCCTTGGCAATCATCGGCTTCGCATCGTCCGACGGCACGCGGGCGGTCAGCTCATAATCAGCAACCCTGAGATAAACAAAGAATTCATGTCCCATGTTTTCTACGCGTACCATTTCACCCGCGCAGGAACCTTCGGCAAACGGTTCATCGGAGAGAGAGACAAACTCCGGGCGCACGCCAAAGAACACCTGCTGATTCTTATGGGTTTCAACTTTGCTTTGCAGCCGATCGTTGAGCGGCAGCCGCTGATCGCCCAGCGTCAAATACAGGCGACCACCGTGCTCAACCAGCTGGCTGGGACGAATATTCATCTCCGGCGCGCCGATAAACCCGGCGACAAACATATTTTTCGGCTGGTGGTAGAGATTGTCCGGGGTATCAACCTGCATAATGTGGCCGAGCTTCATCACGCAGATGCGGTCGCCCATGGTCATCGCTTCCGTCTGATCGTGGGTGACGTAGACGGTGGTCGCCGGTTTGCCAGATTTTTTCAACTGCTTATGCAGATCGGAAATGCGGATCCGCATCGAGGCGCGCAGCTTGGCGTCAAGGTTGGAGAGCGGTTCGTCGAACAGGAAGACGTCCGGTTTTTTGACGATCGCCCGGCCCACCGCCACGCGCTGCGCCTGGCCGCCGGAGAGCTGGCGCGGCAGGCGATCGAGCAGTTCTTCCAGTTCGAGAATTTTCGCCGCTTCTTCCACCTGTCTGTCGATTTGCGCCTTCGGCAGCTTGCTCAGCTTCAGGCCGAAGGCGAGGTTTTCGCGCACCGTCATATGCGGATAGAGGGCGTAGTTCTGGAACACCATCGCGATGCCACGGGATTTAGGCGCCAGGTTGTTGACGATTTTGTCCCCAATCCGCACCTCGCCGCCGCTGATGGTCTCCAGACCCGCCAGCATGCGCAGGGTGGTCGATTTGGCGCAGCCGGAGGGGCCGACGATCACCATAAATTCGCCATCGGCAATCTTCAGGTCGATACCATGCACCGCTTTAAACCCGTTGGAGTAGACTTTTTCCAGTTTGTTGAAAATCACTTCAGCCATGATATTTCCCTCTTAACCTTTGATTCCGCTGCTGGTCACGCCCTGCACGAAGTAGCGTTGAGCCAGGAAGAAGACAATGATGGACGGCAGAATGGAGATGCTCGCCATTGCCAGAATTTCGTTCCACGGCGCGCCTTCCGTGACGTCGATAGACATTTTTAGCGCCAGCGCGATGGGATACTTATCGACGCTGTAGACGTAGATCAGCGGACCGATAAAGTCGTTCATCGACCACATAAACTGGAACAGCGCCACCGAGATAATGGCCGGCTTGAGGATCGGCACCACCACATACCACAGCACCTGGATGGAGTTGCAGCCGTCGATCTGCGCCGCCTCTTCCATATCGCGCGGCACGCCGCGCAGAAACTGGATCAGCATGAAGACAAAGAATCCCTGGGTGGCGAAGGCCAGCGGCAGGTACAGCGGCAGATAGCTGTTCAGCATCCCCATTTCGCGGAACATCAGGTACTGCGGGATCAGCAGGACGGTGCTTGGCAGCAGCATGGTGGTGATAAGCGTTGCGAACCAGAACTTCTTCCACGGGATCTCAAAGCGTGCGAAGCCGTACGCCACGATGGTGGAGGAAATGATCGTTAACACCACTTTCGGGATCACATACTTAAAGGTGTTCAGCATATAGTGGCCGAAATGGTATTCGGTGCCGGTCTTCCAGCCGTTGATAAACCCGTCCCAGGTGGCATGGGCAGGCCACAGCCCGAGGGTGGTGAAGATCTCATGGTTCGGCTTGAACGAGGCGGAGAACATCCACGCCAGCGGGTAGAGCATCAGCAGGCCGACGAATATCAGCACGACGTAGCGCACCACCCGGCTCACCTTTTCCCGGCGCAGCGTACGGGCGACCTCACGATCGGCGTCGCTCATCACCGGCGCCATCTGTTGAATATCAGCCATTTTTGCCTCCCTTATCGGCGGAGTAGAAGACCCAGTATTTCGATGACTTAAAGGCGATCGACGCAAAGACCGCCACGACGAGGAACAGCACCCATGCCAGCGCGGCGCCATAGCCCATGTCGAAGTACTTAAAGGCGGTATCGTAGATATAGAGTGAGAACAGGTAGGTGTAATAGGTCGGACCGCCGCCGGTTATCACGTACGGGCCGGTAAACTCCTGGAACGCCTGGGTGGTCTGCATAATAAAGTTGAAGAAAATCACCGGGGTGATCAGCGGCACGGTGACCTTCATGAACATCTGCCACTTTGAGGCGCCGTCAATCATTGCCGCCTCATACTGCGACTGCGGAACGTTCTGCAGCGCGGCGAGGAAGATGACCATCGCGGAGCCAAACTGCCAGACGCGCAGCAGGGTGACCGACATCAGCGCCAGGGAGGGTTCCCCCAGCCAGTTGATGGCATCGATGCCAAAGACGGCGAGAAAACTGTTCAGCAGGCCGTCAATGGCGAACAGGGCGCGCCACAGCACGGCAATCGCCACCGAGCTGCCGAGGATCGACGGAATGTAGTAGGCGGTGCGGAAAAAGCCGATGCCGCGCAGTTTGAAATTGAGCACAAAAGCAATGCCGAGGGCGAAAGCCAGTTTTAAGGGGATGGTTAAAAAGACGTAGGCAAAGGTCACCCCCATCGATTTCCAGAACAGGCTATCCTCGGTCAACATATAGCGATAGTTTTCGATGCCGTTAAATACCGGCGGGCTCATCAAGTCGTACTCGGTAAAACTGAGAAAGAAAGATGAAACAAAGGGAAAAGCGGTAAAGACGATCAGCCCGATGATATAGGGCGATATCCATGCCAATCCCAGCAGCTTGTTTTCATTCATACATACCTACCTGGCTTACGAGTTGTAATACGGATCCGGTGACGCCGCGCTGTCGGCCTTTTACGCCTGACAACGCAAAAATGTCTGAACGCTTCCTCTGCTTAACATGTCCTTGTTAATTAATGGGTTATTCTTTAACTGGTCTAGCAGGTAAGGGCTGACAGCCCCTTTTTTTATGCTGAACTGGTTTTTATAAAACACCGTTTTAATTTCATTTTATTGCGATTTGTTTCTGCGTCATGCAGATCAGGATGGAAATGTGATCAAAGTCGAAACGATGTTTCAAAAAGGTGAGGTGGTAAGCATTTTGGCCGTAAAGGGCGCCTGAAAGGAATGAAAAATTAGGCTTAACTGAGCGGGAAATATAATTACCAGGATAATGATTGTGGCCGCATCTTTTTATTGAAGGGCGCCGGGCAGTAACCGGGGACGGCGAACGCCCCCGTTATGGATTAGCCTTCAAGAAAATCTTCGCGAATGGGAGTAAAGGTATCGAGCAGCGTGCCGGGCTGCAGGCAGACGCAGCCGTGCATAATCCCCGGCCGCTTATACAACGTATCGCCGGCGCTGACGACGCGCGTCTCCTCGCCGATGGTGAACTCGAACTCGCCGGAAAGCACATAGGTGAGCTGTTCGTGAGGATGGTTATGCATCGGGCCGACGGCGCCGGCGGCAAAATTCACCTCCACGGCCATCATTTTGCCGTCGTGGGCCAGAATGCGGCGGGTTACGCCATTGCCGAGGTCTTCAGGGGTGGTGTCTTTATGAAAAATAAACATCTGGCGATCCTGTTGTTAAAGTGAAACATTGTTTCATTTAACTTATCCCACTCTTCATGAAAAAGAAATACGCGGCCAGAGAAGTGGAAAGTTGATCACAAGTTTGCTTCACTGGCAGAAACGACATAAGGAGCAGAAGATGAAAACCATTGGCCTGTTAGGCGGCATGAGCTGGGAGTCCACGATCCCCTATTATCGGTTGATCAATGAGGGCGTTAAGGCGCGACTGGGCGGCCTGCACTCTGCCAGCCTGGTGCTGCACAGCGTCGATTTTCACGACATCGAAGCCTGCCAGTCCGCCGGCGACTGGGATCGCGCCGGAGAGATCCTTGCTGAGGCCGCGGTCGGGCTGCAGCAGGCGGGGGCCGAAGGCATTGTCCTGTGCACCAACACCATGCATAAAGTCGCAGATGCCATCGCCGCCCGCTGCCAGGTTCCCTTCCTGCATATTGCCGATGCCACCGGACGGGCGATTGCCGCCAAAGGTCAGCGCCGGGTCGCGCTGCTGGGCACCCGCTATACCATGGAGCAGACCTTTTACCGCGGTCGTCTGCTGGAGCAGTTTGCCATCGAGACGTTGATCCCCGAGGCTGACGATCGGGCGCGGATCAATCAGATCATCTTCGACGAACTCTGTCTCGGCACTTTCAGCGAGGCGTCGCGGGATTATTATCTGCAGACGATCGCCGCCCTGGCGGAGCAGGGGGCGGAAGGGGTTATTTTCGGCTGTACGGAGATTGGCCTGCTGGTGCCTGCCGAGCTCAGCCCGCTGCCGGTCTTTGACACCGCGGCGATCCACGCGGAAGACGCGGTCAACTTTATGCTCTCTGCAGGACCGACGCCAGCGGCGTGAGGATCTGCGGCAGACTCTGCTGCAGGTGGGCAACAAAGGCGTCGACCAGCGCCGAGCGCGGGCGGTGGAGAGGGCGGATCAGGCTGACGGTAAACGGCACCTCGACGCTGAAGCTGCGCACCACTACGCCGCTATCGGCATAGTCCAGGGCGGTTAACGGATTCACCACCGAGATCCCGGCGCCGGCGCGCACCATGGCGCAGATCGAGGCCGCGCTGTGGGTTTCGACCACCATCCGCCGTTTAACCTGATGCTCAAGGAACAGGGCGTCAAGCAGCTGGCGATAGCTGTCGGTGCGCGACAGGCTGATGTAGTTTTCGCCCTGAAAATCGGCGGGGGTCAGCGTCGTCTGCACCGCCAGCGGATGGCCGGCAGGCAGCACGCAGACTTCATTCAGCGTCAGCAGCGGGGTGCGTTCGGTGCCCGCGGGGGTATGCAGGGTCTCCGTCAGGCCAAGGTCATGGCGCTGGGCGGAGAGCCACTCCTCCAGCAGCGGCGACTCCTGGGGGACGATCTGCAGGCTGACCTCCGGGTAGCGAGCGAGAAACGGCGGCAACAGCAGCGGCAGAAAGGACTGGGAAAACACCGGCAGACAGGCGATCGACAGCTCGCCCTGGCGGAACTCGCGCAGGCTCTCGGCGGCGCTGACGATACGGTCCAGGCCATACCAGGAGCGCTGAACCTCCTCAAACAAACGCAGGCCCTGCACCGTCGGCTGCAGGCGACCGCGGGTCCGCTCAAACAGCTGCAGGCCGAGCACCTTCTCAAAGCGCGCCAGCTCGCGGCTGACCGTGGGTTGCGAGGTGTGCAGCATCCTCGCCGCTTCGGTCAGGTTGCCGGTGGTCATCACCGCGTGAAAGATTTCGATATGACGCAAATTGACGGCTGGCATGCGGTCTCCGTGAGGCTCGGCTGGAACCATATCATTTTTGCATAGAGTCGCGATAAAACGATATTTTTTATTCGTCTGTCACTGTGGCGTAATCAGAAAAAACAGCGACCAACACACGCACTGCACCGGAGTTCTTATGCCACACTCGCTTTACGCCACCGATACTGACCTGACCGCGGACAACCTGCTGCGCCTGCCGGCGGAATTTGGCTGCCCGGTCTGGGTCTATGATGCGCAGATTATTCGCCGCCAGATAGCCCAGCTCAGCCAGTTCGACGTGGTGCGTTTTGCGCAAAAAGCCTGCTCTAACATTCATATTCTGCGTCTGATGCGTGAGCAGGGGGTGAAGGTGGACTCGGTGTCGCTGGGGGAGATCGAGCGGGCGCTGGCGGCAGGCTACGATCCGCAGCAGAATCCCGAGGATATCGTCTTTACCGCCGATCTGATCGACGACGCCACCCTCGATCGGGTGAAGGCGTTACAGATCCCGGTGAACGCCGGCTCGATCGACATGCTGAGCCAGCTGGGCGAGGTGTCGCCGGGCCATCGCGTCTGGCTGCGCGTCAACCCGGGCTTTGGCCACGGCCACAGCCAGAAAACCAATACCGGCGGTGAGAATAGCAAGCATGGCATCTGGTACAGCCACCTGCCGGCGGCGCTGGAAGTGATGCGTCGCTATCAGCTGCAGCTGGTCGGGATCCATATGCATATCGGCTCTGGCGTTGACTATGGTCACCTGGAGCAGGTGTGCGGCGCGATGGTGCGCCAGGTCGTCGACTTTGGCCAGGATCTGCAGGCCATCTCCGCCGGCGGCGGTCTGTCGATTCCTTACCGCGAAGGTGAAGAGGCCATCGACACCGCCCACTATTATGGCCTGTGGAACCGCGCCCGGGAGCAGATCGCGGCCCATCTGGGGCACCCGGTGAAACTGGAGATTGAGCCAGGACGCTTCCTGGTGGCCGAGTCCGGCGTGCTGGTGTCGCAGGTGCGCAGCGTGAAAGCGATGGGCAGCCGTCACTTCGTGCTGATTGACGCCGGCTTTAACGACCTGATGCGCCCGGCAATGTACGGTAGCTATCACCGTATCACCGCTCTGGCGGGGGATGGCCGGGATCTCAGCGCCGCGCCGCAGGTCGAAACCGTGGTGGCCGGGCCGCTGTGCGAATCCGGGGATGTCTTTACCCAGCAGGAGGGGGGCAAAGTCGAGACCCGCCTGCTGCCGGCGGTAGCGCCTGGGGATTATCTGGTGCTCCATGACACCGGCGCCTACGGGGCTTCGATGTCATCCAACTATAACAGCCGTCCGCTGCTGCCGGAGGTGCTGTTTGATGGCGGCAAGGCGCGGCTGATCCGCCGTCGCCAGACCATTCAGGAGCTGCTGGCCTTAGAGCTTATTTAAAAAAAGGTCCCGTCGTTACCGACTCGCGCAACACCAGCGTGCCGGTAAACGGCGGGATCGTTTCTATCGGCTGCTGGTTAGCAAGCTTGATCGCCTGATCGATAGCCGTGGTGATCATGTTGTCGATCGGCAGATAGACCGTCGATAGCCCCGGCTCCAGCCATTTCGCGCTTGGCGCATCGTCGAAGCCAAACAGCGACACATCCTGTGGAATACGCAGCCCCGCCTGATGCAGCGCCTTTGACGCCCCCAGCGCCATATCATCGTTACAGGAAAACAGCGCGCTGAAGCGGGCTTTCTCGTCCAGCAGTTCCCGGCACAGTTCGTAGCCGCGGGTCATCGTCGAGTCCCCGTACTTCACCAGGCTCGGATCCCACTCAATACCATGTTTTATCAGCGCGTTGCGGTAGCCCTGCAGGCGAGCCTGGCCGGTAGGGGTGTGCATCGGGACGGTCATGCAGGCGATATCGCGGTGGCCCTGGGTAATCAGATACTCCACGGCCTGGAAGGCGGCTTCCTGCTGTTCGAAGAACACGCAGCGTTCGCGGGCCTGCGCCACATCGCGGTTAATCACCACCAGCGGCATGGCGATCGAGTTAATCAGCGACATGATCGCCTTCTCGCTCATGTGCCGGGTATAGAGGATGATCGCATCGCACTGCCGGTCGGCGAGCATCTGCACCGCTTCCTCTTCGCGCTCCGGCGTATCATGGCCGTCGGTGACGATAAGCTGCTTTCCCCAGGCTTCGGTCTGGCGTGACGCCTGCTGCAGCAGACGGCCAAAGTAGAAGCCGTCAAAGGTGGAGACGACCAGCCCGATACTATTGCTGGTCTGATTGGCCAGCGAGCGGGCAAGGAAATTGGGCCGGTAGCCCAGCTCTTCCATCGCTTTAAAGACCTGTTGGCGGGTGCTCTCTTTCACCTGACCTGTGCCGTTCAACACGCGGGAAACCGTCGCTTTCGAGACGCCTGCGCGAATTGAGACATCCAGCATTGTAGCCATTCATCGATTCCTGATTTCACGTGGTAAAGCGCAGTTTATCACAGACCGAAAAGGGACATATCGACGGGGCGGGGCGGAAAAACCATCGCGATCACGCTTTTGGCAGGAACTGACGAGCCGACAGACTCTGGTATGCCAATGCCGATTTTATCGGATATTTGGGATACCACTGTGCGCGTTGCGAGCGCTGTCACAGAACTATTTTTGCTTGGCGACTATGTTTTGGTATGCCAAAAGTCTCTGGCTGTTCACCTGGCCGCAATAAGCCCTTTACTCTGAGGTACTCTTTTATGGCATTACAGGACAAACTGATCGACGCGCTGGGGCGTTTCGCGACGACATTCAACAGCTATCGCTACATTATGGCGATCAAATCGGCGTTTATTACCCTGATGCCGGTGATCATCGTCGGGGCCTTTTCGGTGCTGATCTCCAATATGGTGCTGGATCCGAAGAATGGGCTCGCCAGCTTTTCCTCGCTCTCCTTTCTTGCGGCGCTGAAGCCGATCACCAGCGCGCTAAACTACGCTACGCTCAACTTCCTCAATATCGGCGCCGTGTTTCTGATCGGTATTGAGCTGGGGCGGATCAACGGCATCAAAAGCCTGTTTCCCGGCCTGTTGGCGGTGATCTGCTTTATCTGCGTCACGCCGACCACGGTAGAGATGATGGTCGATGGCCAGATGCACGTGGTGAAAGATGTCCTGCTGCGCCAGTTTTCCGATACCCGCAGTCTGTTCCTTGGGATGTTCATCGCCATTCTGTCAGTGGAGATTTACTGCTGGCTGGAGGGGCGCAAGGGACTGAAGATCAAAATGCCGGATACCGTGCCGCCGAACGTCTCTGCCTCTTTTTCCGCGCTGATCCCGGCGATCATCACCACCACCGCGATCGCCACCTTTGGTTTTCTCTTTCACCAGCTGACGGGAATGTATCTCTACGATGCGGTCTACCAGGTGGTGCAGCAGCCGCTGGAGCGGGTGGTGCAGAGCCTGCCGGGGATCCTGCTGCTGATGTTCGTCGCCCAGCTGTTCTGGGTGATCGGCATTCACGGCAACCAGATGATCAAGCCGATCCGCGAGCCGCTGCTGCTGGGAGCGATCACTGTCAATATGAGCGCTTTTGAGCAGGGGAAAGAGGTACCGAACATCATCACGATGCCCTTCTGGGATGTCTACATGAGCATCGGCGGCTCGGGGCTGACCATCGGCCTGCTGATTGCGGTGATGATCGCCACCAGGCGCAAAGAGATGAAAGAGATCGCCAAGCTGTCGATAGGCCCGGGGCTGTTCAATATTAACGAGCCGGTGATCTTCGGGATGCCGATCATGCTCAACCCGATCCTCGCCATCCCGTTTATCATCACCCCGCTGGTGACCGGCAGCATCGGCTATTTCGCCACCCTGACCGGCTTCGCCGGCAAGGCGGTGGTGATGGTGCCCTGGACCACACCGCCGCTGATCAACGCCTGGCTCTCCACCGCCGGCTCGATGGGGGCGGTGGTGACCCAGCTTATCTGCATCGTCGTCGCGGTGCTTATCTATCTGCCTTTCGTCAAAATCGCCTCCCGCCGTGCCGATGCCGCGCAGCGTCAGGTAGACAATCAACAAACCGCCAACCCTGTCTGAGGAGCCTATGACTACCGTACGGATGACCATTCCCGATGATTTTATCCTTGGCGCGGCGGCTTCCGCCTGGCAGACCGAAGGCTGGAGCGGGAAAAAACCAGGGCAGGACTCCTGGCCCGATCTCTGGTACAAAAACGATCGCCACGTCTGGCATAACGGCTATGGCCCGGCGGTGGCCACCGATTTTATCAACCGCTTTCAGGAAGATGTGCAGCTGATGAAGCTGGCCGGGCTGACCCACTACCGCACCTCAATCAACTGGTCGCGCTTTCTGACCGACTATGAAAACGTCACGGTGGATGAGGAGTATGCGGCCTATTACGACCAGCTGTTCGATGCGCTACTGGCCAACGGCATCACGCCGATGATCTGCCTTGAGCATTATGAATTGCCCGGCTATCTGCTGGAAAAGTATGGCGGCTGGGGGTCGAAAACGGTGGTTGAGCTGTTTGTGCGCTACGCGGAGAAGGTGTTTGCCCGCTACCACCCGAAGGTGACGCGCTGGTTTACCTTTAATGAGCCAATTGTGGTGCAGACCCGGGTCTATCTGGATGCTCTGCGCTGGCCCTATGAGCAGAACACCAGCACCTGGATGCAGTGGAACTATCATAAGGTGCTGGCGACCGCCAGCGTCGTGAAGCGGTTTCGCGAGCTCGGCTATCCCGGGACCGTCGGCTGCATCCTCAATCCGGAGGTGACCTACCCACGCTCACGCGCCCCCCATGACCTGCGCGCGGCGGAGATCTACGATCTGTTCTACAACCGCATGTTCCTCGACCCGCTGGTGCACGGCGTCTGGCCGCCGGAGCTTCTCGCGCTGCTTGAGCAGCATCAGGTGACGTGGGAGACCAGCGAGGAGGATCTGGCGGTTATCCGCGAGCACACCGTCGATGAGCTGGGGATTAATCTTTACTACCCGCACCGGGTCAAAGCCCCGTCGCGGGCCTGGCATCCGCACACCCCGTTCCATCCGGCCTGGTATTATGAGCCGTTTGAGCTGCCCGGCCGGCGGATGAACGCCTCCCGCGGCTGGGAAATCTACCCGCAAATCATCTTTGATATGGCGATGCGGATAAAAAATGACTATCGCAACATCCCGTGGTTCGTGGCGGAGAGCGGGATGGGGGTGGAAAACGAAGGCCAGTTCCGTAACCGCGAAGGCGTCATCGATGACAGCTACCGCATTCGTTTTATCAGCGAACATCTGTGGCACACCCTGCGCGCCCGCGAGGCAGGGGCCAACTGCCAGGGCTATATGCTGTGGGCGTTTACCGACAACGTATCGCCGATGAACGCCTTTAAAAACCGCTACGGGCTTATCGAAATCGATCTGCAAAACCATCGCGCCCGGCGACCCAAAGCCTCGGCGCACTGGTTTCGTCAACTGGGCGAACGGCGTGAACTGGTGCTGGATATCGATGATGAATACCGCTAGCCGGGGGCAATATTTGCTAAGATAGCGGCGTATTTGACTCGCAGGCATGTAACGCACAGGTGATTTTGTGGAAAAAGCGATAGTTCCGCCGGAAAAGAAGCCCTATCAGGAGATTGGTGATGACCTGCGCGCCCAGATCGCGCAGGGGCGCTACCCGGTCGGGTCGCGTTTGCCGCCGGAACGCCATATTGCCGAAACCTATGGCGTCAGCCGGACCATCGTGCGCGAAGCGCTGCTGATGCTGGAGCGGCAGGGGACGGTGGATATTCGTCAGGGATCCGGGGTGTATGTCATGCGCATTCCCCACGAGAACGACAGCGAAGAGGAGCAGCTGCTCAGCAGCGACGTCGGCCCGTTTGAAATTCTCCAGGCGCGCCAGCTGCTGGAGAGCAACATCGCCGCCTTTGCCGCGAAAATGGCCACCCGCGCCGATATCGACAATCTGAAGCGGATTATTGAACAGGAGCAGCGGGCAATCGCTCTCAACGACACCGCGCAGGATAACGCTCGTCTGTTCCATCTGGTGCTCGCCGGGGCGACGCAGAACCAGATGCTGTTGGCGACGGTAGAGCGGATCTGGCTGCAGATGGACAGCAGCCCGCTGTGGCAGCAGTTCAATGTGCATATTGCCAGCCGCGCCTGGCGGCTGAAATGGCTCGGCGACCGGCAGACTCTGCTCGCCGCGCTGCGGCGTCGCGATGTGATGGGCGCCTGGCAGGCGATGTGGCAGCATCTGGAAAACGTCAAAAACAGCCTGCTGGAGCTGTCCGATGAGGACGCCCCCGACTTTGACGGCTATCTGTTCGACTCAGTGCCGATTTTTCAGGGGAAGCTGGTATGACGATCCTGCCGCTGTACGCTGCGCCGCAGTTCGCCCCGCAGGTGACCGACTGGCTGTGGCAGGCCTTTGGCGGCGAGACGCTGCCGCGGCAATTCTTCGCCAGCATCGTGCAGCATAGCCAGAC
>SKEA01000864.1_pt1 | contig 24439 bp, 23 predicted proteins | sample 4826601 | NCBI WGS metagenome assembly SKEA01 (sample SAMN11008821, study PRJNA524170) | human gut metagenome | biome: Human fecal sample; material: Feces; isolation source: fecal sample from pouch patient p13, p53 | host: Homo sapiens | place: Israel: Tel-Aviv | collected 2016-07-06 | reverse complement strand
ATTATATAAGCTATTTTATAACTATAAATAAAATTAAATAAATATAGCAAATATAAGGCTTTGTAAAGTATTTTTATATAAATAGAATTTTATAATAATATATATGGTTTTTCCTGTTGGGAGTACCATTAAAAACCCACAATCCTTATAAAATAAAGGTTTGTGGGTTTTAATTATATAAAAAGTTGTCATTTAGGTTTTTTGTAACTTATTTTTTACGCATAGCCCTAATTTTTTCTCATATTGATATTCTCTATCACCCATATTAAAAATATTATAATAAAAACTTTCTTAATTATGAAGTGTTGAAGATACAATTAAGCATTATAATTTAATTGAACCACACTAATAAAATTATAAATATGAGAGATGATATATAAAAGTGAGAAAATAATAATTATATGACGATAAATTAATTAAATTAAAAACTACAATAAAATTTAAGTTTTTTAAGGCTATTAAGACCTTTTTAAATTTTTTTAAAAAATAGTATTATAAGATTGCTTCAGATAAATTTACCAGGAGATGAAAATAATGAGAATAAAAAAAGAGTGGGCAATTTTACTTACAGTATTACCAATGACATTTATGACCACATTAGATAGTAGCATAGTAAATGTAGCTTTACCTACTATGGCAAAAGAGTTGAATACTAGTATGTCAGGAATAGAATGGGTAGTTACAAGCTATTTAATAACTATATGTGCAACTATATTACTATTTGGTAAATTAGGAGATATTTTAGGAAAGACTAGAATATTTAGAATTGGTATAGGGATTTTTACTATAGGATCCTTACTTTGTGGATTTTCAAATACATTATTTATGCTTATATTATCTAGAATAATTCAGGCTATAGGGGCAGGAGCTGCTATGGCAACTAATCAAGGAATTATAACTGAGACTTTCCCAACGAATGAAAGAGGTCGTGCACTTGGAATGACTGGTACAGCAGTAGCACTTGGAACTATGGTAGGACCAACATTAGGAGGACTTATAGTTTCTATTGCACCTTGGAAATATATTTTTCTTATAAATATTCCAATAGGTGTATTAGTTTATATTGGTGTGCTTAAAATTTTACCTTTTAAGAGAAAAGAAAGTGATTTTAAACTTGATGTTAAAGGAAGTATATTATTTATGATTTCCATAACATTATTATTTACATCTATAAACTTCGGACAAAGTTTAGGATATACTAATATATTTATAGTAATGTCATTTATAATTTCACTAATTTTATTTGCAATATTTATTAGAGTTGAAAAAAATTCTGATAATCCTATGTTAGATATAAAAATATTTAAGAATAGACTTTTTTCATTAAGTATATTCTGTGGATTTACATCATTTATATCAATAGGGGCAGTAAACATAATTTTACCATTTTATTATCAAGATGTATTAGCTTTAAGTCCAAGTTCAGCTGGGCTTATGATGACTGTATCGCCAATAATATTAGCAATAGTAGCGCCATTAAGTGGATATTTATCAGATAAAATAGGAAGTGAAAAAATATCTGCATTAGGTCTATCTATTCTGTCTATAGGAATAATGTCTTTAGTTATATTTAATGTTAATACATCTCTTATAGTAGTTGGAATTCTAGTTGGCTTACTTTCATTAGGTAGTGGAATATTTCAGTCACCTAACAATTCATTAATTATGTCTACAGTTGAAAAAAATGAGCTTGGAATAGCAGGAAGTATAAATGGTTTAGTAAGAAACTTAGGAACAACTACTGGAATAGCACTTGCTACAAATATTTTATATAGTAGAATGAGTAGTAAGTTAGGTTATAAAGTTTCTGGATATGTAGATGGTAGAGCTGATGTCTTTATATATGCCATGAGATTTGTATTTGTAGGCATAGGATTAATATGTTTAATTGGTGCAATTTTAAGTATAATTAGAGTTGTTAAAAGAGGAAAAAAATAAATTTTAAAAAATAGGTTTATCTTTAGCTAAAAAGTACTGTGTAGAATAGAGTTTTATTACTTCTTCTATACGGTATTTTTTTTAATAAGAATTTAATTTATATTTATTGTGATGTTATATCATACGTTATTACTATTATGATATAATAAAATATCATAATATTTTATTAAATTACTAGGAGTGTGATTTTTTTGGAACCCAGTCAAGTGTGGCAGATAATAGTACTTATAATTTTACTAGTACTGTCTGGATTTTTTTCAATGTCAGAAACAGCACTTATGGCACTAAGTAAAATAAGAATAAGACATATGGTAGAAGATGAAGTAAAAGGAGCTAAGTTAGTTGAAAAACTAACACAAGATCCTAATAAGTTGCTAGGAGCAATATTAATAGGTAATAATATAGTAAATATATTAGCTTCATCATTAGCTACAACATTATTTGTTAATGCTCTTGGAGCAAGTGGTGTTGGAATAGCAACTGCAGTTATGACTGTACTGGTACTTATTTTTGGGGAAATAACTCCAAAATCAATAGCAAAGCAAAAATCTGAACAAGTGGCATTAAAGGTAAGTAAGCCCATAAACATAATAGTAAAACTATTTAAGCCATTTATAGGTATATTCACTTTTATATCAAGTGGATTTATAAGATTACTAGGAGGAGATCCGAAGGCAAGCGAACCATTTATAACAGAGGAAGAATTAAGAACGATGGTTGGGGTCGGTGAAGAAGAGGGTGTCCTTGAGGATGTGGAAAAGGAAATGATATTCAATGTGTTTGACTTCGCAGATTCACAAGCAAAGGATGTTATGGTACAAAGAGTTGATATTGTAGCAGTTGCTTCTGATGCAACTTACGAAGAAGTATTAGATGTTATAAAAAAGGAGCAGTTCTCAAGAATTCCAGTATATAATCAAACTATAGATGATATAGTTGGAATATTATATGTTAAAGACTTAATTATAGCAGGTCAAAATAGAGACGGATTCAAGGTTACCGACTATATGAGAGAACCTTATTATACATTTGAATTTAAAAAAATTAAAGAATTATTTAATGAAATGAAAAAGACAAGAAATCATATTAGTGTAGTTTTAGATGAATATGGTGGAACTGTTGGAATAGTTACTATAGAAGACCTGATTGAAGAGGTTTTTGGTGATATAGAAGATGAATATGATGATTATGATAATGAGATAGAAGTAATTAAAGAAGATGAATATATTGTTGATGGAAGCGCAAGGTTAGATGATATAAGTGAATTAATTGGAGTAAATATGGAGTCAGAGGAATTTGATTCTGTTGGAGGATTAATAATAGGTGAATTAGGTAGATTCCCTGAAAATAAAGAAGAGGTAAACCTAAATAATATTAAATTTGTAGTAGAAGAAGTAGATAAAAACAGAATAAAAAAAGTAAGAATTTACACATAAATTAATTTTAAATTTAAGAAATATAAAAAGTGGTGAGTGACAAATGTGAGATGAAAAGTAATTTGTCATTTGCCATTTTTAGTTTATATAAAAGTGAGAAGGTTAAATGTAGGTAATAATTAAAGGAGATTTGAATAATGGATTATATGGAAATTGCTTTGGAGGAAGCAAAAAAAGCTTATTCTAAAGGTGAGGTTCCTATTGGAGCTGTTATAGTGAAGGATGGGGAGATAATAGCAAGGTCACATAATTTAAAGGAAACCCTAAAATCTGCAATAGCACATGCTGAAATTTTAGCAATTGAAGATGCAAGTAAAAGTATTGGTGATTGGCGATTAAATGGGGCTGAAATGTATGTTACATTAGAGCCTTGTTCTATGTGCGCTTCTGCAATAGCACAAGCTAGAATATCTAAATTACATATAGGAACCTTTAATAAAGACATGGGAGCGTGTGGAACAATATTAAATATTTTGGATTATGATATTTTTAATTCCTATGTAACTATAAATTGGTGTTATAATAATGAGTGTAGTGAATTAATAAGTAAATTCTTTCATGAGAGAAGAAAATAAAGTTAAATCAAAAGGGGAGAAGATAAGAAAATGAATCCAGTAGCGTTTGAAGTTTTTGGAATGCCAATAAGATGGTATGGAATTATTATTGCAAGTGGAGTTTTGATAGCGTTTTTCGTATCATACTTACTTGCAAAGAAAAAAGGATTAGATTTTGATATTATTACAGATGGATTCTTATGGAGTTTTCCATTTGCAATAATTGGTGCTAGACTATATTATGTTGCTTTTGAATATAAGAATTATCATTCATTTATGGATGTAATAAACATAAGAAATGGTGGTATGGCGATACATGGTGGACTTATTGGTGGATTATTAGTTGCATATATATTTACTAGAGTAAAAAAGATAAATTTCTTTGAATATATTGATGTAATAATTCCTGGAGTTATATTAGCTCAGGCAATAGGTAGATGGGGAAACTTTATGAATCAAGAAGCACATGGAGGACCGGTTTCAGAAGCTTTTATAAGTAAATTTCCACATTTTATACAACAAGGGATGCTTATAAATGGAACTTATTATCATCCAACATTTTTATATGAATCTATATGGAATTTAATTGTTTTTGCAATATTAATATTTATTCTTTATAAAAAGAAAAATCAACATGGAATTGTTATAGGTAGTTATATGGTTCTTTATTCTTTAGGAAGGTTTTTCATAGAAGGATTAAGAACAGATAGTTTAATGTTCTTTGGATTAAGAACAGCACAAATAATTAGTTTAATTGGTATAGTTGTTGGAGCTATAATAATATTCATAGCAAATAGAAATAGTAAGAAAAAAATTATATAATTAATTAAAAAAAGTGGAGTAGCCTTAAAAAACGGTATCTCCACTTAATTTATTTATGGAAAATTTATAAAGAAAATCTTTTTATTGAACTACAATAATATTTATGTTAAAATGAGAAAGTATCAATACTAGATATAAAATAAAAATAAATTATTTTTTGAATTTAGTTTTATTTTACGGCATGGAGAGATGTCCGAGTGGTTGAAGGAGCACGCCTGGAACGCGTGTATAGGGGAAACTCTATCGTGGGTTCAAATCCCACTTTCTCCGCCATAGCCGTGCTAGATGGGGAGTTAGCGGTGCCCTGTAACCTGCAATCCGCTACAGCAGGATTTAATTCCTCACCTAGGCTTTAATCTGTTTGGTCTGCCCTATGCAAGTGATGTTGAGGGCCGGGTCCCACGCGACGTAAGACTGTGAACCTCGTCAGGTCCGGAAGGAAGCAGCGATAAGCAGCCCCTGCGTGTGCCGTGGATCAATCTTGCCTGAGTTAACTACATAGGTAACGCTTATAGATTACTGTCAAAGTGAGGTGCACGGTTTTAAATTATCCTTTCTTTTAGAAAGAAAGGCTTTTTTAATGTTTATAATGAATTTTATTTAAATTATACTGATGATTAAAAATAGAGTAAGTCTAGTTATCATCATAGAATTTTATTAATTATGGTTACTCTTCAATAGGATTAACAATATAGGACAAAAAAACAATAGGACAGAAAAATAGGGAAATTTCGTTAGAAATATCCCTATTTTTCTGTCTTTTTTTAGATACAAACAAAAGAAAAAATTTTTTGAAATTTGTATAGATATATATAATTATTAACAATAATTTCAAATGATGCAAGTTGAAAGTATAAAAAATTGCATTTTATGTAGAAAAGTATTGTAAAATTATATTAAAATGAAATATAATAAAAATATAAAATGCAAAAAATTTGAGGGGGCTATTTTAAATGAGAAATTTTCCAAATTCAATGATGACACAACATCCAGATAATGTAGAAAAATACATATCAATTCAACAAGAACCTACAGAGGCTATAGAGGGATTAACACCTCAGGATAAAGGTGGACTTGGAATAGATGAAATAATGATAGATTTTGAAGGTAAATTAACTCCATATCATCAAACATCACAAGTTGCATTGGGGTTAATTGGTAATGGTGTTATACCAGGAAAGGATGTTAGAATAACTCCTAGAATACCAAATGCAAATAAGGAGTCTGTATTTAGACAATTAATGAGCATAATGTCTATTGTAGAAACAAATGCACAGGCTTATCAGCTTACAGGTGTACAAGCAATTAGAGAAGTTGTAGTTCCAATGGTTGAAACAGGACAAGAAATTTCTGAGTTTCAAGATAGAGTTAATTCTGTTATAGAGTTGGGAAATAAGAATTATCCAGTAAAATTTGAAGAAAATAGTGTTAGAATAATTCCTTTAGTAGAGGATGTTCCGGCATTAGTTAATGTTGAAAATATATTAGATGAATTTTATCATATATCAGAAGAAAAGGGACATAACATAGATTATTTAAGATTTATGATAGCTCGTTCTGATACAGCTATGTCTTATGGATTAATATCAGGAGTACTTTCTGTTGTTATGGCTGTAGATAAGGCATATAAATGGGGTAAAGAACATGGGGTAGAGGTAGCTCCGATATTAGGATGTGGATCTCTTCCATTTAGAGGTCATTTCACAGGAAGAAATATAGATAAAATATTACAGACTTATGCAGGAGTAAAAACTTTTACGTTCCAATCAGCATTAAGATATGATCATGGTGAAGAAGAGACTAAACAAGCTGCTAGAGAGCTTAAAGAGAAAGTGGATATGTATGAGCCTAGAAACTTCTCAGAAGATGATATAGCGTTAATGAAGGAGTTTATAGGAATACTATCTAAACACTATTTAACGACATTCTTAAAGGTAATAAACACAGTTTCATTTGTATCTGACTTTATTCCAAAGAATAGAGATAGATTAACTAAGGCTAAGACAGGATTAGAATATAATAGGGAAGTAGCTAATCTTGATAATATAGCAAACTTAGTAAGTGATGAAGAGTTAAGAAAAGAAATATTAAGTATAGACAATTCTGTTGAGTATGCTGTACCAAGAGCTATATCATTTACTGGAGCTATGTATACATTAGGTATGCCACCAGAACTTTTAGGTATGGGTAGAGGGCTTAAGGAAATAAAGGATAAATTCGGACAAGAAGGAATAGATAAATTATTAGAATTCTATCCTATGTTAAGAGAAGACTTAGGATTTGCAGCTAGATTTGCAAATGCTGGAGTTAGCAAAAGGATAATTGATGAAACAGCAAGACAAGAATATAAAGAAGACATGAAGTATGTTAATGAAATCTTAGATTTAGGATTAGACTATGAGTTTATGAATGATAATGAGTTCTATCATACACTATTAAAGACTACAAGACCAATAATAATGCATTTAATAGGCTTAGAGTCAGATATAATTCAAAGTAAGACTGAAGAGTTAAAGATTCTAAATGAATGGATTATTAGAATGGGTAAAGTTAGAGGAAGTATTGGATAAAATTAATAATTAAACAATTAAAAGTCGGCTAGGCCGACTTTTTTGCTTTTTAGTAGATATATTATTTTCTTATCAAATCAATAAACTGATATTTTAATCCGCTCTTTTCACAAGTAAATATTTCTGACTGAAAATCCACAGCGAATTCTTCAAAATCTATCTGTGGAAAACTTGTATCTCCATCAAAAGATTTAAAAACTTTTGTTAAAAACAACTTATCCACATTGTGGATAAGTTGGGCGTAAATTTCGCCTCCACCTATAATAAATGCGGTTTCAGATGAGTTTTTATATTTGTTGATAACTTCAGACAAACTGTGGATAACTTCTACGTTGTCATTATCCACAGAATAGCTTTTATCTCGTGTGATTATAACATGTTTTCTATTAGGCAAGATGCCAGGTAAAGACTCAAATGTTTTTCTACCCATTACAATTGAATGTCCTGAAGTAATTGCTTTGAATCTTTTTAGGTCCTCTGGTATATGCCATAAAAGCTTATTATCCCCACCTATAATATTGTTTTCTGCTACAGCAACTATAATAGAAAGCATTAAACGGATACCTCCATTTTTATTGCTGGATGATATTTATAATCTATAAGTTTAATATCATCTGCTGTAAAGTCATAGAAGTTAGTTATTTCAGGATTAATCCAAAGCTTAGGAGCTTCATACTCATCATTAGCTCTAGTTAATTGAAGTTTCATTCCTTCTACTTGGTTTTCATATATATGTGCATTATTAATTACATGAGTAAATAAACCAGGTTTAAGACCTGTTACTTGTGCAATTAAATGAACTAGCACTGCGTACTGTGATGTATTAAATGGTACACCTAGTGGTATGTCTCCGCTGCGTTGTACAAGCATACAATTCAATCTACCATCAGTAACATCCCACATAGTCATGAAACAACATGGTTGAAGTGTCATGTGAGGTAGATCTTCTATATTCCACATAGACATAATCATTCTTCTATCTTGAGGATTTGTTTTTAAGGCTTCAATAAGCTTATCAATTTGATTGAATTTAGCTATTTGATAACCATAACCCCTACCAATAGTATTATTTTTATCAACCCATTCATCCCAAATTCTAACATTTTGTTCTTGTAATTTAGTTACGTCATTAGATTGATCTCTATAAATCCATAACATTTCCTTTACAGCAGTTTTAAATGCTACAAATTTAGTGGTTAGAATTGGAAATTCCTTTTCTAAATTAAATTGCATTATTTGATGAGGTAATTTATATGTTGGCATACCAGTTCTATTGTTATCATAGTAGCCATTATTTAAAATATCTTCTACTATGCTTAAGTATTTTTTGTCGTATAGACTCATTTTAACACCTCCTAAAATGTATATTATCTATTTTACTACAAAATTCTTATATAAAAAACGAAGAAATGTATATAAAAAAATCATATTATAGGCAAAAAAACAGGAAAATAGCGAATAGTTAAGAAATTAACAAATAAATGTAAAATAAATACAGTATAATGTTAAAAAAATAACAAAATATAAAGAGCGGAATAATTCTTGTAATAAATAGATATGAAAATATTTGTAGAAGTATGTATAGGATATGAATAAATATACAAGGAGTAAATTCTAGTTTTCTTATATTGGTATATGTAGTTTTTATAAATAATATATATAGAGTTTAAAGTAATAAAAGGGGAAAAATCTTTAACTATTAATATAATTTGGGTATAATAAAAAAATAAACAACTACGCAAAAGAGAGGTGAGTATAGTGGCATATACGGCTTTATATAGAGAATGGAGACCAAGAACATTTTATGATGTTGTAGGTCAAGAACATATTACAACAACATTAAAAAATCAAATTTTAAATAATAGAATTGCTCATGCGTATCTTTTTTGTGGAACTAGAGGAACTGGAAAGACCTCTACAGCAAAAGTATTTGCAAAAGCACTTAATTGTCTTAATTTAAATGATGGAGAACCTTGTAATGAGTGTGAAATGTGTAGAAAGATAAATGAAGGTTTGGCTATAGATGTTACAGAACTAGATGCAGCTTCAAATAATGGTGTTGATAAAATTAGAGATATAATTGACGATGTTAAATATCCACCACAAGAAGCGAGATATAAAGTTTACATAATGGATGAGGTTCACATGTTATCAGCAGGTGCAGTTAATGCCTTTCTAAAGACTTTAGAAGAGCCACCTAATAATGTAATATTTATTTTAGCAACAACAGATCCACAAAAGTTACCTATTACTATTCTTTCAAGATGTCAAAGATTTGATTTCAAAAGAATAAACAATAGTGACATAACAGCAAGGCTTAGAAAAATAGTAAATGATCAAAATGTTTTAGCGGATGAAAGAAGCTTGAACTTAATTTCAAGAGTTTCAGATGGAGCCATGAGAGATTCGTTAAGTATATTAGATCAAGCTATTTCTATGGGAAATGGAAATGTTGATTATAATACTGTAGTTAGTATGTTAGGGTTAGTTACTAATGAACATTTATTTAACTTAGTTAATGCAGTAATTCAAAGAAGTGTAGAAAAAAGTATTGAAATTATAGAAGATGTAATATATTCAGGAAAGGACATATATTTATTTATAAAGGATTTAATTGCTCATTATAGAAATTTACTTATGGTTAAGGTAACTAATAATCCTGAAGAAGTATTAGATATGTCAGAGGAAAATATTGCTTTAATTAAGGAGCAAGGTGCACGTTTAAGAGCAGAAGAGATAATGAGATGTATAAGAATACTTCAAGAGGCAGAAAATAATGCTAAGTTAAGCAAACAAGCAAGGTTATATTGTGAGTTAGCTATTATTAAAATGTGTAAGATAGAATATGATACATCAAATGAAGTAATGTTAACTAGGTTAAATAAGTTAGAGGAAAGTTTAAGAAATGGTAGTATTAAAGTTGCTACTGCAGCAAAAGAAGTTACACAGATAAGTGCTAGTAAACCAGTTAATACAATGACTAGCAATAAGGTTGTTAAAGAACAGTATAGTAATGGTGGAAATGTTAGTGAAAATCCAGATTCTAAAATTACTATAAATGATGTTAAAAAGTCTTGGAAGGATATAATAGAAAGATTTAAAGCTAGAAGAGAAATGATAATAAGTTCTTTAATTATGATAGGAAAACCAGTAGATTGTTCTAATGGAGTAATTACTGTGGAATTTGATAGTCAAAATGAATTTGCTAAGAATAGATTAAGTGAAGCTAAAAATAGAGATGTTATAAATGATGTTTTCTTTGAAATATTTAGAGAAAAGGTTAAAGTTAATTTTATAGTTCAATCTGATTATAATAATGGAAAAAGTACAGAAGATATTTTAAGAGATACATTAGGTGATGATTTAATTGATTTTATAGATGAATAAAAGTATATGATTACTTTATTCTAGTAAATATTAAAGAAATACTATATAATAAAAAATAGATTTAGTTATTTAAAGGAGGATATTTTATGGCAAGAGGTGGATTCCCAGGAGGTTTCGGGGGAGGAAATATAAATAACTTAATGAAGCAAGCTCAAAAGCTTCAAAGAGATATGGAGCAAGCACAAAAAGAACTTGAAACTAAAGAATTTGAAGCATCAGTTGGTGGTGGTGCTGTTGTAGTTAAGGTTAACGGAAAGAAAGAAGTTTTAGCTATAAATATAAAAGAAGAAGTAGTAGATCCAGATGACGTTGAAATGTTAGAAGATTTAGTGCTAAGCGCAGTTAATGAAGCACTAAAGAAAGCGGATGAAGAAACTTCAAACAAAATGGGTAAATTAACTGGTGGGTTAAACATACCAGGAATGTTTTAGAACATAGGGGCTGTTTTTTAAACAGTCCTTCATTTTTTAAAAAATATTGTTAAATAATACTTTTTTAAAAAGAAAGTAATAGAAAGTGGTGTAATTATGGATTTTTATCCAGTGGCTATAGAAAAATTAATTGAAGAGTTTGCAAAATTGCCAAGCATTGGTCAAAAGACAGCACAAAGACTTACATTGCATGTTTTGAATTTACCTGAAGAAGAAGTTAAAGAGTTTGCTAATGCATTGGTAAAGGCTAGAGGAACTATAAAGTATTGTTCTGTATGTGGAAATTTTACTGATAAAGACCCTTGTGCAATATGTGGAAACCCAAATAGAGATAAAAATGTTATTTGTGTTGTAGAGCAGCCTAAAGATATCATGACAATGGAAAAAGTTAAAGAATTTAATGGTGTATATCATGTTTTACATGGAAATCTTTCTCCAATGCAAGGAAGAGGGCCTCAAGATATTAAGATAAGAGAACTTGTTGCGAGAATGAGTGCAGATGTTAAGGAGGTTATAATTGCAACTAACCCAAATGTTGAAGGTGAAGCAACCGCTATGTATATATCAAGAATACTTAAGCCATTAGAAGTTAAGGTTACAAGAATAGCATCTGGTTTACCAGTTGGTGGAGATTTAGAGTACGCTGATGAAGTAACACTTTCAAAGGCTCTTGAGGGTAGAAAAGAAATTTAAAAAACTTATTGGTAATTAAAAAAGTTAAGAGTTGCTATAGGAAACTCTTAACTTTTTTAATTTCAACTTGAAATAATTTTTTATCATTTTAATAATGATATGCAACGCCAATACTTCCAGGGCCTACATGTAATCCTATAATAGGACCTATTGATTGAATTTTTATGCTGTCTAATCCTAAACTGCTTTTAAGTCTATCGGCAAGTTCTTGACCTTCAGATTCACAGTTTATATGATGAATTATAATATCTTTTATTGGTGTTTTTGAATTTTGTTCTAAAACAGTATTAACTATTTTATCAATAGCTTTTTTCTTTGTTCTTACCTTAGTAAATACAGTAGTCTTACCATCTTCAACTGTAAGTATAGGTTTTATTTGAAGTAGTGAGCCAAATAAAGCTGCAGCACCACCAATTCTACCGCCTTTTTTTAAGTATTCTAAAGTTTCAGGTACGAATATAAACTTACTATTTTCTATAACATTTTTTGCAATACTTACTACTTCATCTAAAGATTTATTTTCATTTGCTGCTTTAGCTGCTTCTAATACAGCAAAACCAGCTTGCATACAATTACTTCTAGAATCTAGCATTACTATTTTAGCATTTGGATAATTTTCAAGAATCATATTTTTTACTAAATTTGATGTTGAAAATGTACCACTCATATCTGAGGATAAGAATATTCCTACAATGTCATGACCATCTTTTACTAGAGATTCTGCTATATTATATAATTCTTCAACACTCGGTTGGGATGAGGTTGGGATTGCTGAAGATTTAGACATTTCATTATAAAACCAATCATTTGATAAATCTACTTCTCTATAGCTGTTGCCATTAAGCAAAACGTTTAAAGAAGCTATAGAAATTTCATATTTACTTATATATTCTTTTGGTAAGTAGCAGGTACTATCTGATATTATTTTTATACTCAAAAGAAACACCTCCTGGTAAATTTAACATTATTTAAGGTATTATATCAAATAATTAAAATTAAGTACAGAAAGTGTGTGTAAATAATTTGAAACTATGAATATATATAGAAATATATTTTGAATAAGATTCTATTAATGTGGAAAGTATCTAGATAAGTACTTTTAGGAGGTAGGATATGAATATAAAAAATGTATTAAGTTTAATGTTGGTGAAATATAGTAATGATGATTCCATTAGTGATAAGGTACTAAAAGAAATACAAGAATCTATTAAGGAAATGCAAGTTGCAGAATCTATGTTCAATAGTGTTGATGATCCAAATTTAATAGAAGCTGCAATTTATAGAGAAGAGGCAGCGAAGAAGAAATTTGATTATTTACTATCTATAGCTAAGCAACAATATTCAAGACAAAAAATAGAATCAAATGAAGAAATGGAAATATAATGAATATTGTTATATAATATAAAATAATATAGTATTGTATTATTTTATATTATATAGGGGGTTATAAAAATGAGTGTTGAAATGATTATTTATGCTCTATTTGGATTAGCACTTTTGTTTTTAATTATAAAGTTGTTAAAGTGGCCTATTAAAATATTGATTAATGGAATAATAGGAATTATATTATTATATGTAGCAAATTACATAGGAGAATATTTAAATTTTTATATAACTATTAATCCTATAACTGCACTTATTGCAGGATTTCTAGGTATTCCAGGAGTTATATTTTTAGTAATTTTTCAATTATTTTTTTAAATTAGAATTTTGAATTTTATTTAAAGAGATAGGGAATCTTCATAAAATTGAAGATTCCCTAAATTTATATAGACGGGAGTTAGAAGATTTTATTAATCGCCATAAGCGAAAAGCTTCTGAATACTATATATTATTTAAAATGATAAAAAATGTTACAAAATTAAAAAATAAATTAGGGTGTAAACACTACATCCGTTTACACCCTTTATATATAAATGATACACTAATATAATTAATGTATCGTCTATACTATTAATATAACCATTAGAAATATAAATATGTATAAGAACTTAATACTAAATTAAGTTTATAATTTTACTTATAGGAGGAAAAAATTATGCCAGCAGGAAATGGGGTTAATTGTAGGTACTGTCCAGAGTTTGAAAAGAAAAGATGTAATGGAGATGATAAGGGATGTTTATGTTATAAATGTCCAAGACATTTGGGACAATGCAAGTGTGTTAAATATTGTAGAGAAACAGAATCAATTTTAATTTTTGATGAAGATTATAACGAGGGCTATTAAATTAGTCCTTTATTTTTTGGCTGAATATTATAATTATTATCACATTATTTAATTTAAATAAATAAAATATACAGTATGTATTTTTTTTACATTAAGTTAATTAAAATAGTAAAAAAGCTTAAATATAATAAATTATAAAGAAAAATTATCTAGGCAATAGTTATATGAAATGTTAAGTAGTAGTAAAATATCAAAAAGCAATAAATAGAAAATATAATATTTTTAATTGGGGGTTGAAAAATGGTAAGAGTATTGACTAATGACGGTTTACAAAAAGGGGCTATTAATAAGTTAACATCATTAGGATTTGAAGTAGTTAATAATCATTATGATAAAGATGAATTAGGTACTACCTTAAAAGAGTTTGATATTTTGGTTATTAGATCTGCAACAAAGGTTACTTCAGATATTTTAGATCAAGTACAAGGTGGAAAGCTCAAACTTATAATAAGAGCTGGAGTAGGAATTGATAATATAGATGTTCTTTATGCTACACAAAAAGGTATAGTTGTAAAAAATACTCCTAATGCAAGTTCTGAATCAGTTGCAGAATTAGCGATTGGGCACATGTTTGCATTAGCAAGGTTCATAGCTATTTCAAATTGTACTATGAGAGATGGACAATGGAATAAGAAAAAATATAAAGGTATAGAACTCAAAGGAAAAACATTAGGAATTATAGGAATGGGAAGAATAGGGAAGGCTTTAGCAAAAAAGGCAGAAGCCTTAGGTATGAAGGTTATATATAATGATATGTTTGGTAAGCAAGATGAATTAATATATGAATTTTTAGAATTAGATGAGCTTTTAAGAAGTTCAGACTTCATATCTTTACATGTTCCTTATGATAAAGAGAAAGGATATTTAATAGGAAAAGATCAATTTAATATTATGAAGGATGGAGTTTATTTAATTAATTGTGCTAGAGGTAAGGTTGTTGAAGAAGCCGCATTATTAGAAGCCTTAGATAATGGGAAGGTGGCTGGTGCGGGAATAGATGTTTTTGAGGAAGAACCTACTAAAAATAAAGCATTAGTGAATCATCCTAAAGTTAGCGTAACTCCTCATATTGGAGCTGCTACGAAAGAGGCTCAGGAGAGAATAGGAGAAGAGGTAGTTACTATTATATCTAATTTTATATCTAATGATTTAGAAACTATATAGTTTTACAGTTATAGGAGGAAGAGAAATGGCAATAATAAGAGCATTTAAATCATTTAGACCTAAAGTAGGTTTAGCATCAAAAATAGCAGCATTACCCTATGATGTAATGAATAGTGAAGAGGCTCGTGAAATGGTTAGAGATAATGAGTATTCATTTTTACATGTAGATAGGGCAGAAGTTAACTTGCCTAAGGATACTAATATATATGATAAAGTTGTATATGAAAAGGCAAGAGATATATTAGATAAAATGATACAGGATGGTTTATATGTTCAAGACGATAAACCTTGTATGTATATATATAGACAAACTATGAATGGAAACAGTCAAACTGGATTAGTTGTTTGTGCAGCAATAGATGATTATATTAATGATAAAATTAAAAAACATGAACATACTAGAAAAGATAAAGAGCTTGATAGAGTAAATCATGTAGACTATTGTAATGCAAATACAGGTCCAATCTTTTTAACTTATAGAAATCAAAATGAAATATCTAAAATAATGGATAAGTGGATACAAAATGAGCCATTATATGATTTTATATCAGAAGATGGAAATGGGCATACTATATGGATAATTAATAATGATAGTGATATAGAAAAATTAACTACACTTTTTAAAATGATAGATAGTTTATATATAGCTGATGGACATCATAGGGCAAAATCAGCTGTAGAAGTTGGATTAAAGCGTAGAAGAGAAAATCCAGGTTATACAGGAGAGGAAGAGTTTAATTATTTCTTAGCTATAGTGTATCCTGATAATGAATTAGAGGTTTTAGATTATAATAGAACAGTTAAAGATTTAAATGGATTAAACGAAGATGAGTTTTTAAGTGCTATAGAAAAGAATTTTAAAATTAAGGTTTCTAAAGAAGCTGTCAAGCCAAAGGGAAGACATACATTTGGTATGTATATGAATAATATTTGGTATGAACTTGAAGCAAAAGATGGAACTTTTAATGATGAAGATCCAATGGAGAGATTAGATGTATCAATTCTTCAAAACAATTTACTTTCTCCGATATTAGGGATTGATGATCCCACTAAGTCTGATAGAATTGAATTTATTGGTGGAATAAGAGGGATAAAGGAGTTAGAAAAAAGAGCTAATAAAGATATGAAAGTAAGTTTTTCGATGTTTGCTACAACAATTGATGATATTATGAGTATTGCAGATAGTGGAATGATAATGCCACCTAAGTCTACATGGTTTGAACCGAAACCTAGGAGTGGGTTATTTATTCATAAGCTTAGTTAATTATAGCTAGTTATAAGCAATAAGCAAACTTACTAAATTTAATAAAAATTGGGGGGACATTTATATGTCAAGAGTATATAATTTCGCAGCTGGTCCAGCTGTCTTACCAGAAGAGGTTTTAAAAGAAGCCGCAGCAGAGATGTTAGACTATAAGGGTACAGGAATGTCAGTAATGGAAATGAGTCATCGTTCTAAGGCTTTTGAAGAAATAATTCAAGAGGCTGAACAAGATTTAAGGGATTTGATGAACATTCCTGATAATTATAAGGTATTATTTATTCAAGGGGGCGGATCAACACAATTTGCAATGGTTCCAATGAATCTAATGAAGAATAGAGTTGCAGACTATATTATAACAGGACAATGGGCTAAAAAAGCAGCAGCTGAAGCAAAAAGATATGGAAAAGTAAATGAATTAGCGTCATCAGCAGATAAGACTTTCTCTTATATTCCTGATGTAAGTAATATTAAAGTAAGTGATGATGCAGATTATGTATATATATGTCATAACAATACAATTTACGGAACTACTTATCATAAGTTACCTGATACAAAAGGAAAAGTTTTAGTTGCAGATATGTCATCAGATATATTATCTCAACCTATAGATGTTACTAAGTATGGATTAATATTTGCAGGAGTTCAGAAAAATATTGGGCCGGCTGGTACAGTAGTTGTAATAATTCGTGAAGATTTAATTACTGAAGATGTACTTGAAGGTACTCCAACAATGCTTCAATATAAGGTACATGCAGATAATAAATCTTTGTATAACACACCACCAGCGTATGGTATCTATATTTGTGGTAAAGTGTTTAAATGCCTTAAAAAGCTTGGTGGATTAGAAGTTATGAAAAAGAGAAATGAAGAAAAGGCTAAGATTCTTTATGATTATCTTGACTCAAGTAAACTATTTAAGGGGACAGTTGTAAAGGAAGATCGTTCTTTAATGAATGTTCCATTTATAACAGGTGACAAAGGCTTAGATGATAAATTTATTAAAGAGGCTAAGAAAGTTGGAATTGAGAATATAAAAGGCCATAGAACTGTTGGCGGAATGAGAGCTAGTATTTATAATGCTATGCCAATAGAAGGCGTAAAATATTTAGTTGAATTTATGAAGAGGTTTGAAGCACAAAATACTTTATAAAGGGTGGAGTTATAAGCAGATACATGGAGAAAGAAAAAATGAAATATTAAGTTTTACAGCTCAATTTTACGATTACCGGAAAATTAATATTTCATTTTTTGTCTCCATGTAGTGCTAAATATTATTAAAGTTTTTCTAACATTGTTTTTAAGATAAATGTTGAGTTTTTAACTCCAATAGGAGTGAATTTTTCAAAATCCATATGAGCTCCATTGTTAGCATTATCAGATATAGATCTAACAACAACAAAAGGAATATTATTTAAATAGCAAACGTGAGCTATACTAGCACCTTCCATTTCACAAGCTAATGCACCAAATTCTTTTTCAAGCCATTGAATTTTTTCAAGTGAAGCTACGAACATATCTCCAGATACTATTCTTCCAGAAAAAGTTTTAAAGTCAGAAGCTTCAGCACAAGCAGCTTTAGCTGTTTCAACTAATTTTTCATCACATTTAAAATCAAAAGTATCCATTCTTGGAATTTGACCCATTGGATCACCAAAAGCAGTTGTATCCATATCATATTGAACTAAGTTTTCTGCTATTACTACATCACCAGGATAAATATCTTTACCTATACCACCAGCAACTCCAACATTTATCACTGATGATACGTTATATTCAGAAGCTAGTATTTGAGTACATACAGCAGCATTAACCTTACCTATACCACATACAACAGCAACAACATCATGTCCCCATAGTTTTCCTTTGTGGAAGTTCATTTTTGCCTTTTCCTCAACTGTTTCTAACTCCATATCTTTTAAAAGAATTTCTAATTCTTCAGACATAGCACCTATTATTCCTAAAATCATTTTAAATCCTCCATGTAAGTATATAATTTATATAAATTTACTTAAAATATATTATATACTGACATTCAATTAATTAATAGCAGATTTGTTAGTAAATTTAAAACAAAGAAAGCCGATAGAATTACTTGTATTAATTTGAGCTGAAATATATAATAGTCTCAATAGGAAAATAAATATGGACGAAGGAGAAAAAACATATGGCATTAAATGAATTTTGCAGAACTGAATTACTTATAGGTGAAGAAGGAATAGAAAAGTTACATAATTCTAAAGTTATAGTTTTTGGAATTGGAGGAGTAGGAAGCTTTGTAGTTGAAGCTTTAACAAGAGCTGGAGTTGGAAATTTAATATTAGTAGATAATGATACTGTTTGTATATCTAATTTAAACAGACAAATACATGCTACACAGGCTACAGTAGAAAGTGTTAAGGTTGAGGCTATGAAAGCAAGAGTATTATCTATAAACCCTAATTGCAATGTTGAAGCAAAGCAAGAATTTATTACAGCAGATAATATACAAGAAATAATTCCAGAAGATATGGACTATGTTGTAGATGCTATAGACACAGTAACATCAAAATTAGCATTGGCAGAGTATTGCTATAAAAATGATATTAAATTAATTGCATCTATGGGAACTGGAAATAAAATAGATCCTACTCAATTTAGAGTAACAGATGTATTTAAGACTAAGGTTTGTCCTTTAGCTAAAGTTATGAGAACTGAATTAAGAAAAAGAGGAGTTAAAAAGTTAAAGGTTGTATATTCGGAAGAAATACCAATGGTACCTAATAAAGGAAGAGCCGTTCCATCTAAAAAAAGACAAACACCTGGAAGTATATCATTTGTTCCACCAGTAGCAGGAATGATAATAGGTGGAGAAGTAATTAAAGATTTAACTGGGTTAAATTAATATAATTAAAAAAAGATTTAAGGGTAAGAATTTGCTATTTTAATAATATGAAATAGTAAGGTTCTTACCCTTAAAAATTATATTAATCAACTTTAAGTGTTACATTATAATTTTCTCCTGTTAAATTAAGCAGAAGTTCTTTTAATGAGTTTTCTGTATTTAAAATAGCTTTTTCATAAAAATCAGAATTATTCATTTTTTCTGTAAATAAATAATTTAGATTATTATATATGGAGCTTAATTCTTCTGATGATAGTTTTAAATCTCCAAATCTTAATAAGCCAACCTCTGTATCAGAATAGATAGTTTTACTTTCATCTATATCTATACTGAATATATCTATTCGGGGGATTGTTATAGATACTTCTTTAGTTTTAGTATTTATTTCAAAATTAGAGTTAGATAAAGTAGAGAAATCTATAGCATAAGAGCAGTTTGCAAAAAAAGTTATCTTTTTAGATTTTTTAAATATATCTAAGTTAAAGTACGTATTATCTATTGTTAAGGTTTCTGATAATTCAATTTCTAAAGGAATTAATTTATTTACATTTTTTATTTCATTTATTAAAGTATCATCAGATACAATTGAAGAGGATTCAACTTTGTATGTGTGAAAGTAAGGAAATAACTTTTGAAATTTACTAGGAGATTTAAAGAATAAAATTAATAGGAATAAAGCAAATAAAATAAATAAATAGAATAATATTTTATGAAGTTTAAATATATGTTTTTTCTTATATAAAAAAATAGTCATCCCCACCTTGAAATATTTATATATTAAATTCATATAAATCAAATATATTAAAATATAAATAAGTATATTCCTTTAAGTAAATTTTTACTTTTAAAATAAAGTTGGTTGAGTTTTATATTAGTTTATTTGTATAATAAAAATAATTGAAATTGTTTTTAGGAGAGTTAGTATGGATAATCAAAGGGAAGTAAATATAGAGCTTATTAAAGGTACTTTAGATGATTATATAGTTAAGGATAAAGATAAAATTGTAATAGGAAGATTTACTATAACTGAACTAGATAAAGAAAATAAGAAATGTAATTTAAAATTAAAGTTTTATAGAGAAAATAATTATGATTTATTAAAAATTACATTAGAAGATATTCTTAAGGCTGTATTTAAAGATAAAAATATATTTAAGGCTAATGTGGTAGTTAGTGAGAATATAAATTTAAAGCCATTTTTGGATATTGGTTTTACATTAGAAGCCATTTTCACTGATAATATATTTACAAAGGGTAGTTTCTATGATGAATTAAGTTTTGGAATAAATAGAAATGAATATTTGAATTCAGGAAGAAATAATATTGTAGAGATGAAAGGAAAAAATATTTTAATTAGAAATTTTACTCCTGATGATGCACAAGAACTTTTAGAGTATTATTTGAGAAATAAGGAACACTTAAGAGAGTTTGAACCAGTAAGAGATGCTAGTTTTTTCACCTATGAAACGCAAAAGGAGATTTTATTGGAAAGTTATAGACAACTTATGACTGGAGTAGGAAGTGATTTAGGAATATATAAGGATAATAAACTTATAGGTAAAGCGAAAATTTCTAATATAGTTCATGGCGTGCTTAAAAGTGGAATATTAGGATATTCTATAGATAAAGAATATGAAGGAAAAGGATATATGAAAGAAGCTATAAATTTAGTATTAGAATATGCTAAAGAGTATTTAGATTTACATAGAATAGAAGCTTCAGTTTTAACAACTAATGAAAGATCTAAAGGTGTTTTATTATCATGCGGATTTGAGGAAATTGGTATTAATAAAAAGTATTTATATATAAATGGTAAATGGAGCGATCATATTACTTTTTATAAAATACTTTAATATTTAGAATTTAAAAGAAGTATATAGTAGAGTTGATGGAGAATTTATTGCAGTTTGTGAAGAGGATATTAGATATATAGTAATGCATATATAGAGATTTAATATTGCTTTAAATATAAAAAATAGCTAGGAAATAAATCCTTAGCTATTTTTTATATTTATTAAACTTCATAGTTAACAACTATATCTTTACCAGCTACAACAGAACCTGTTTCTACTGCAGTTATTGATTTAGCAGCATCAACATTTGTTACTAAAACTGGAGTTGCAAGAGATAGTCCTTTTCCTAAGATGAAATCTCTATCAATCTTAATTATAGGAGTACCAGCTTTAACTTTTGTACCAGCTTCAACTAGTTGTTCAAATCCTTCTCCATTTAAGCTTACTGTATCAACACCAATATGAACTAATAATTCTAGTCCATTTTCTAATGTCATAGCAAATGCATGTTTAGTTTTGAACACTAATGATAATTCACCATCAGCAGGTGCAACGACAGTATCACCCTTAACCATTATAGCAGCACCATCTCCAGCCATTTTTCCAGCGAAAACTGGATCTGGAACTTCTGATAAAGGTATTAGGTCACCAGTAGCAACTGCAACTAGTGCATTCTTTGGGCTTTCTACAGCGTTTGATTCTACAGTGTTTGATTCTGATTTACCAAATAATTTTTTGAAAAAATTAGCCATTATATTTCCTGATAAATTCAGGATTCACATCCTTTCTAAAATAAGTTTACACAATTTTTATATTATAATAGGTAATAAAATAAAAAGGCATAAGCATATCTTTAATAAAGAATAACTTATGCCTGATTTAACAGTAACACGTTTCACATAAAATTATATATATTAGCAATTAGTATGTCAATAAAAATAACAAATAAAAATTCGGTGAAAACGTTGACTTTTGTAGAGGTTTTATACTATAATATAATCGTAAAGTAAATAACGTTCAAATTATGAGGCGTGCAACCATAAAAAGTGGGCATTAGCTGAAGAGGGTATTCTATATTCTTTTCAGCTTTTTTTATTACCGAAATTATTTTATTATTATATTGCTAGCCTTATAATAGAACAAAAAAATAAAGGGGGACTTTATTATTATGATGAAGTATTTACAAAGACTAGGGAAATCTTTAATGCTTCCAGTTGCTTGTTTACCTGTAGCAGCTATTTTAATGGGAATAGGTTACTGGATTGACCCAGAGTGGGGAGTAAACAATGTTGCAGCAGCATTCTTAATTAAAGCGGGTGGAGCACTAATTGATAATATGGCAATTTTATTTGCTATAGGTGTTGGTGTTGGTATGTCTGATGATAATGATGGTACTGCAGGTTTAGCAGGACTTGTATCATGGTTAATGATTACAACATTATTATCAACTGGTGTTGTAGCTATGTTAAAAGGTGTTGACGCTTCAGAAGTTCCAGCAGCTTTTGGAAAGATAGAAACACAATTTATTGGTATATTAGCAGGGTTAATTGGGTCAGCTTGCTACAATAAGTTCAAAAACACTAAATTACCAGCGGCTTTAAGCTTCTTTAGTGGTAAGAGATGTGTTGCTATAGTAACAGCGGGAGCATCACTTATTGCAACATTAATATTATTCTTTGTATGGCCTGTTGTATATGGAGCATTAGTAGCATTTGGTGAAGCTATTATTTCTACTGGATCAATCGGAGCTGGTATATATGCATTCTTTAATAGATTATTAATTCCATTTGGTCTTCACCATGCATTAAACTCAGTATTCTGGTTTGATGTTGCTGGAATAGATGATATCGGTAAGTTCTGGGGAACTAAACCTGGTGGAATATTAGGACAAACAGGTATGTATATGACAGGATTCTTCCCAGTAATGATGTTTGGTTTACCAGCAGCTGCTTTAGCAATGTATCATACAGCTAAAGATAACAAAAAGAAAGTTGTAGCTGGTTTATTATTAGCATCAGGGTTATCTGCATTCTTTACGGGGGTTACAGAACCGTTAGAATTTGCATTTATGTTCTTAGCTCCAGGATTATATTTAGTTCATGCTGTATTAACAGGTGTATCAGTAGCTGTTTGTGCTGCATTACCAGTAAGAGCTGGATTTAACTTTAGTGCAGGTTTTGTTGATTGGTTCTTAAGTTTTAAAGCACCATTTGCAGAAAATCCAATTTGGTTACTTGGAATTGGGTTAATAGTTGCTGTTATATACTATATAGTATTTAGATTTGCAATTACAAAATTCAATTTAAAGACTCCAGGTAGGGAAGATGATGATCTTGAGGGAGAAATGAATGTACATCTTTCTAATGATAATTTTACAGAAGTAGCATCAATTATTTTAGAAGGTCTTGGTGGAAAAGAAAATATAGCTAATATTGATAACTGTGTAACAAGATTACGTTTAGAAATTAAAGATTATACATTAGTAAATGAAAAGACAATTAAATCTGCTGGTGTAGCAGGTATAATTAGACCAAGCAAGACAAGTATTCAAGTAATTATAGGAACACAAGTACAATTCGTAGCTGATGAGTTAAAGAAGCTATGTAAGTAATTAATAGCTTAAAAGTTAAATAAGTAGTTTTAATAAAGTCATATAACTATTAAATAAATGGTTATATGACTTTAATTATTATGGGTCACAATAATTAATTATATATACTCTTAATGATAGATAAAGTTATATACATATTGCTGATAAGAGTAGTTTTTAAAAGAATATAAATGTAAAAATCAATATACATTAAATAACTTATCCAGGTGTATCAATACAAGAAAAATTAAGAAAATTAAAGTAATTAAGAATAATAAAGGGATAATTTTAAATTATAGAATATACAATTACTAGACATTAAATATGTTATGATATCATAAGTCGTGTCCTGAGGGGAAATCAATAAGTCGAAAGACAGGACGCGAAAAACATATTAATAAAACAACATGAAAAAAAAAGTTGAAAAATATGTTGACAGAAAAGTTCCTCAGTGATAAGATAAGGAAGTCGCTTCGATGCGACAGAGTAAATGGTCTTTGAAAATTGAACAGAATATAGTTAAAGTAAACCAGCAATTCTTTTGAGAGTCTTAAAACAAAGACTCAAAGTAATTTGAGCAAATGATTAAACTTTTTAGTGAGAGTTTGATCCTGGCTCAGGACGAACGCTGGCGGCGTGCCTAACACATGCAAGTCGAGCGAGTGGAGTTCTTCGGAACAAAGCTAGCG
>SKEA01000859.1_pt1 | contig 24634 bp, 15 predicted proteins | sample 4826601 | NCBI WGS metagenome assembly SKEA01 (sample SAMN11008821, study PRJNA524170) | human gut metagenome | biome: Human fecal sample; material: Feces; isolation source: fecal sample from pouch patient p13, p53 | host: Homo sapiens | place: Israel: Tel-Aviv | collected 2016-07-06 | reverse complement strand
AATTTAATAATCTGATTACTATAGTCATCAGGACAATAATACTCAGAAATAATATTATAAATTTTATTAACTACATGAACATCATGATGAGTACGAAATACATTAAATGCTCCATGAGAATCATCACTAGATAAAAGCGAAAATACAATAGAAGAAACAGATTGAGCATTATGTGAATGGGTTAAAAAGACTAAATCTTCTAAAGAAAAAGCTGCTCTTTTTAAGGCGATTTTTATCATAATTGTCTTATCATCAATAGGTTCAACTTTATGTATTGTTTTACACCCGATAATGATAATTTCATTCTCATTGAGAGTTATAGCTTCGTTAGCTGTTTTTATAACACAACTACCTGACAAAACTACCATCATTTCAACATAATTATGTATATGATACGGAACAAAGCTATTTATAGGCTGAGTTGAAAGGGAAATTAATTGTCCATTTTTTTCAAAAGAATTATCATTTAATGTGTCAAAAAATTGATATACAGGCTCACCCTCAACATGCTTTATAATTATGGGATGTAATCTATTTTTTATTTCTTCCCAATTTTGAAAATCATTATTTTTACGTAGTACTTTTAAGATTTCAGCATTCATCATCAACACCGAGCCTTTATTAAGTACAACTTTAAAAATAGTTTTAAAGTATCTGTTAAATAGACACAATTATTATGCGTTTTACTACGATTTTATTTATATTTAATGGATAAACTATATATTAGCGGCCAAATGTTATTAGATAACAAGGGTAAGAGATGTTAATATATCTATTCAGACACACATTTATTTACTACGTAAAATTAATTTTTATAAGTTTTTATTCAAATTTTAGATAAACATGTTATTTTATTTCTAGATATTAATTTTATCTTGTTTAACTAAATTAGTCACAAAAAATGCTTTAAAAGTATTTGCAAAATTCACAAATAAGCATAGATTTAACCTTTTGTAATTATTCCAACTCAATTTTTCCTTTAACATCCTGTTTAAATATTCTTATCTATCCATATCTTATGATAGATAAAAATAACAACTTACACTATGTTGTAAATAAAGATTGAACATGTTGCTTTCACATATTTTATTAGTTTTTTAAGCATTTCTGTTAATAGAGCACTCAAAAGAATAAAAAAAGACCAAGCAACAATTGCTTGGCCTAATTCTCTACTCACTATTCATGCTGCTTGCCTTTGGCGATATTCTCTTGGCGAGCAGCCCATATGATTTCTAAAAATTTTATAGAAACATGATGGATCTTCATACCCTACCGCTAACGAAATACTTTCAATTGATATATCTGTAAGCGATAAATATTCTGCGGCTACATTTATACGTTGCAAATGAACCAATTTAATGAAAGTATACCCGGTCTTTCTTTTTAAAATAGAAGATAAATAATTAGGATGAAACTTGAAATGCTTAGCCATACTTTTCAAAGTCACAGTTTTATAGTTTTTTTCAATATAAAGGAGCAAAGTTAGCGCATCTACTTCGTTATTTTTATGATCTTCTTTCTGTGTTTGAAGTATGGGACCTTTCGATGCCAACCTAACTAAACGAATAAATAATTCTAATATTTTAAACTTAATAACCTGGTTACTATAGTTATCGGGACGATAATACTCACGAATAATATTATTAACTTTGTTAACAACATTTACATCATGTTGTGTGTGAAACACGTTGAAAGCTCCATACGAATCGTCATTAGATAAAAGGAAAAATACAGTAGAAGATACAGATTGAGCATCACGTGAATGCGTTAGAAATGTTAGATCTCTTAGTGAAAAAGCCGTTCTTTTTAAAGCAATTTCCACTACGATTGTCTCATCATTGATGGGTTTAATTTTATGAATCGTCTTACATCCAATGATCATAATTTCATCTTGGATAAGAGTAATCGATTCGCTCTGGGTTTTTATAACACATCTTCCCGACAAGACCACCATCATTTCAACGTAATTATGTACATGATATGGAACAAAACTATTTACTGGTTGTGTCCTAATCGAAATTAATTGTCCATTTTTTTCAAAAGAATTGTCATTCAGCGTATCAAAAAATTGATACACTGGTTTGCCATCAACATATTTTACAATCTTAGGATGTAATTTTTTATTTATTTTTCCCCAATCTTGAGACTTATTATTTTTACGCAGTATTCTTAGAACTTCAGCATCCATTGGTTGCACCGAACCTTTATAATAAGTACAAATTTACACATCCGTATATGGGATAAAATTCTTATATGTTAGACTATCAGACTCCTATTGCACGTATTGATAGCTTTAACGTAGACTTTGACGATAAACTATTATAATTTATGAGTGTTATTCGGATAAAAATAATTGATAGAATTAAAGAATATATCTATCAAACGTAGATTTTTCACTACGTAAAATTAAGTTTCTTGAAGTATTTAGCCTAGAAATATATAAATATGTTGATTTTTTAGAAGTTCAATTTACGAAGGTTTTGATAGTTCATACAAACTCTTATTCTTTAAAATTTCATCAAATTCAATTACTGACACAAAAGCCTTACTACCAGTCGATAATAACTAACTTAAATTTTGAAAATCAACGATTTCTCATTCAATTATGCTTACTAATTTTCGGATTAGTCAGTCATATTTGTTACTAAAATATTTAAGCTTACAGCATTAGCATTTTGGGATTCGTATGATTAGGTTTATTTGGATTGTTTTATCGGATCAACTTCTTCTGATTCAATCAAAGCTAACTGACTTATTACAGAGAGTGTTAAGGTTATTTTAGCGGCTATTAGTTTATCCAAAGTTAACGATGTATCCGGTTCTGGATTGTTAAGATTTCCAGGACTGACCGGTACAACTTCCTGCATAAGTATGGATTTCAATTTGCACTTTTTTAACTTTAAACAACTACCTATAATTTAAATTTTAAGTTATGCTCACAGAACCAATAGAATTTCTTAGGAATTATTCTGTTTTTATGAATTAGTTTTTGAGATAACCTAACCACAATTACTAAATTTATGCCTATATAACTTAATTTAAAGTAAAAGAATATAACATCATATATCCCCAAAAGACATTAACTTATAGTTTGTCTTCTACAAATTAGTAGCCCACACTAACATAACTACTATAGTCATTACAGCAATTGTCACATTAAGAACATTTGAAATAGTAATAATAAGAAGTCTTGAGATTACTCTCTTTTAATGCAATAACGTACTCACTTTAACTTAAGAAATAACACTACGAGGAATGTGAATACTGGCAATAACAGCGTTATTAACATCTAAACTTCATTACTATACAATTACCAAATCTTTTTGCTTTTTCATTATTTACTAAATGGGAATTATTTTAAGAAATCAGCACATAAAACTTTATTTATTGTTTTGCTTTTAAGGATAAACATGTATAGATCTTTTATTAAATCATGTAAAGTTAATTTTTTCCGATATTAAATCAACTATAAAATTATCTTCTGATAAAAATTGATGATTATTATTTAACATTTTAGGGAGCACAATTATATCAAGCAATAAGATTAACATTTTCATTAATATCAGTTTTAAATTTAATGGTGAAATGCCCTGACACCATTACGCCTTACACGTTTTAACTTTGATCATCTAAACAAAAATTAATACTAAAAGTTGAATCTTTGAACAACGGAACTTTAATTAACGTAACTATGCACATAACTAATTATTTTACTGAATGACAATTAAAGTTGTTTTTCAAATTAATTCAATTAGTTTCACCTATGGTAGCTAGGATAAAAGTTTGCCATCGAGACTGATCATTAGAACTATTAATTTCTAATTTTATACCATCACCTCCTTAATTAAATTAATCATCAAATACAATTTTCCTAGTTTCATAATAGATAAATTATGATATTAAAACTATGTCATAAAAAAAGATCAAGCATGGTGATTTCACACATGTTTGATCTTTTTTTATTTTTATACATTAATGCCAAGCACCTTGCACAAAATCATATAAGTTCTTTAACTCATCTTAAAGTTGATCTAATTGATCAATAAGCTGAACCTTAGAGCGACATTGGCAATGCAATTCTTGAGTTATACTTGGAAGAATTGATACAGGGTGAAAAAGATATTTTGTATAAATTATTTACTCTTCGTAAACATGGATAAATACCTGCCTATTTCCTACTATTTTTATGAATAGCAGTAGCTTCATTAGACCGCTTCAACTTCTTAAGTACCTCATCAGAATGTACTGATACATATGAAAATACGAGCACATCTACCACAAACATCTGACTTATTAATGAAGTTGTAGCTCCAGACCTAATTGAAGGCTCACCAATATCCTGAGTTAATAAAACTAAATCTGCTTTTTTAGCAACAAATGAGCGTGGATTAGCTGTTAAAAGCAGTGTGGGGATACCAAATTTATCAGCCACTTTCTGAATGTCACTGACTTCTGTAGTCTTACCATCATTACTAATCAAAATTAATAGATCATCTGATGTAAAAGAAGCCAACTGAGCCAAAGCTACATGTAAATCGGATATATAATTAATATTTTTACCGACACGCATAAATTTTTGATACATATCACTAGCAACTATTCCAGAAGCACCAGCCCCATAAACTAAAATTGAAGAAGAATTATAAATTTTTCGAACAGCTTTTTCCACACTATTATCATTCAGTCCGCTTTGTGTGGCTTCAATGGCACTTTCAAAGCGAGCGGCCATAGTATTCTTAATTGCAGCAATACCTTCTCCTGCATCAAATTCGTGATAATCATTATTATTTACACTTGACTGTGCAGCAACTAATTGCAGCTTTAAATCACTGAATCCATTAGTACCAATTTCTCGACAAAAACGGACGATAGTTGCAGTACTAATACCTGTATCTTTAGAAAGTTTTTGAATTGAGGAAGAAATAACATTTTCAGGATTTGCAATAATATAATCGCCTAAGAGTTGTTCTTTTTTAGGTAATTGTGATTTTTTACCTTTAATTATTGAAAAAATGTTTTGCATATTTATTTCCTATTCTTTAAATAGATAAAATTTCTGACTTGGTTTAATCAAATCGATTAAAGGAAGAGAGCCATTAGTCACTTTTCCAACTACATTTACCTTCTTATTCATAGTGAGAGCATCTTTAACTAGTTGAATTTCTCCCGCATATCGCTCATAAAGACAATTGTTTAAAGTAATGCTCCCCACTTCTCTTAAAATTGTATTTTCTGGAGTAATCCTTGGTGCAGCATGCATCCGTGAATCTTCACAACGGACAACATGTTCTGCAGGATCAGGACGCTGGTTGTGTTTCCCTAGAATATAATTGTACATTTCTTCAGAAATATTTTCTGCTTGTTTCGTATAAAGAATAATACTGTCCGTTTCTTGATAATTCTTTATCTGATCAAGAGCTTTATCACTTATTCCTGGATCTCCCAAATAAAGTAAATCAGCTCCTAATTCTTTTAATTCTAAAATACTAGCTAAGGGATCATAATTTCTTTGATACTCCAAAGTTGGTAATCCTTCGTGTAATGGTCCTCGTAGATTTTCATCCCCAGCGAAAAATGCTTGTACCTTCAGCCCATATTGTTTAAACATTTGCGTCTGTTTTCTAAAAAATTGTCGACTAATACCTGTATCAGGACATGGATAAAAATTAAACCATGCCTGAATATTTTTCATTTCTGCATTGAAAGTACCCAATTGCTTTAACTCTTCTTCTGTAAAAGTACTTCCGTTTATTCCAATTTCAATTTTTTGCGATAATTCAGCAATCTGCTTAGGCGCTAACTTGTCATCAATTCTTAACCCAGTAATACCTCTTCTTTTCAAAGAATCTAAACTACTTAATGAAATATCTAATTTTTTCAAGCTAACTTGATCTATATCAACCATTACTTTTAAATTATTATTTTTGGCTAAATTTCCTAAAGAAAATAATCTTTGTTGATATTTCTTAGGATCTTCTTCAGGAATATGAGCTGAGGTAAAAATCCCATCAAACCCATTTTGCTTTAGTCGATTAATATATTGTTCAGTTGCTGAAGTAATATCGTTATTTAAATAAATCGAAAATCCTAACATAATTTTTTCCTTCTATGAAAAAACAAAGCCAAAAAGCTAATCGCTTTTTGGCTTTTAATTAATTGTTTTTAATAACTTCACTGACATTACCGTTATATTGCTCTAATAATTTTTGAGCTTCATCTTTATTAGACTCGGTCTTGATCATGGTAATGGCAAGCGGAACATTATTTTCCGCTTTCTTTAACGTCTGCAACGCTTCTTCTTGTGTTGCATCTGTTACAGCAGAAATAATTCGACTTGCCCGATCAACTAATTTAGAATTTGTCGGCATTACGTCAATCATTACGTTTTCAAAAACTTTTCCTTGTCTGATCATGACCCCAGTTGAGATCATATTCAAGATCATCTTCTGCGCAGTTCCCGATTTCATCCGTGTAGAACCGGTTACTATTTCAGGACCAACTACAGCCTCAATTGCGACCTCAGCATGTTTACCAATTTCAGAATCTTTAACGCAAGCAATTGAAATGGTGAAGGCACCAATTTGATTGGCATATTCAAGACCACCAATTACATAAGGAGTACGACCACTAGCTGCTAAGCCTAAGACAATATCTTGACTATTTAAGTTCAAATCTTTAAGATCTTCAGCGCCTAAATTAGTATCATCCTCAGCACCTTCAACAGCTTTATACATTGCTCCTGGACCGCCAGCAATTAGACCAATGGCTCTTTCTGGTTTAATCCCATAAGTTGGAACTAATTCAGCTGCATCTAACACGCCTAATCTTCCACTGGTGCCAGCTCCAAGATAAATTAACCGACCACCCTTTTTATAGCGGTTAGCTGCCTCATCAATTGCCCTTGCTATTTGTTCATCTTGATTGCCAACAGCTAAGGCAACTTTTTGATCTTCCTCATTCATAATTTTTACCATTTCTACAGTAGAAACAGTATCAATATGTATAGAAGCAGGATTACGTTGCTCAGTAGTTAAATTTTTTATTTCCATTTTATTTTTCCTCACTTACTGGTAACTTCTAGGACGGACTCTCCCGCCTTAACTTCTCCAAATTGTAATAGCTTCATATCCTGAACAGTATCCTTATTAGTTACAGCCATCATTACAACTGGATCTTTACCTGCTTCTTTAATCTTATTGATATTCATTGTTCCAAGGCTTTGACCAGCTTTAACTTTTTGTCCTTCTCTTACGGTAATATCAAATGGTTCACCTTTTAATTCTACTGTATCGATTCCCATATGAATTAAGATTTCAAGGTTACCTTTTGCGGATGTCATAGTCAAAGCATGTTTAGTAGACATGACACTAACTATAGTTCCATCTACTGAAGCCACAATTGATCCATCAGTTGGAATAATTGCGAACCCATCACCTAACATTTTTTGTGAAAATACTTCGTCATTTACTTCTTCTAAACCTTCAATTTGTCCAGAAACTGGGGCTGCAATATCTTGGGTAATTGGCTTAGCAATTGTTGATGTAGTAGCAGGCTTCATATCCAAGTTAGTTGCTTCTTCTTCAGCTTCTCTTCTTTCAGCAACTTCAGGACCAGCTTGACCATCTGGAAGCATAGCTTCTTTTGGCACGCCCCAGAAGTAAGTAGCAATAAAACCACCGATATATGCAGCTAGAAGTCCAAGTACATAAGCCCACCACATGTTATGAGCAATTAATGGAATTAAAGCAACGCCAGATGGTCCAATAGCAATTGAGCCTACTTGACCAAAGGCTGCAACTACAGCACCACCAATACCACCACCGATACATGCGGTAATAAATGGGCGACCTAATGGCAAGGTAACACCATAAATTAACGGTTCACCAACACCAAGAATACCAACAGGTAAAGCACCCTTAATCATATTAACAAGTTGCTTGTTCTTACGACATCTTACCCATAAAGCGACGGCAGCACCTACTTGGCCACCACCAGCCATGGCTAAAATTGGAAGCAATGGTGTAAATCCTAATTTTTGAATCATTTCCAAGTGAATTGGTGTCAAAATCTGGTGTAGTCCCAGCATTACCATAGGTAGGAAGAATAGCCCGAGGATAAAACCAGAAACAGGTCCACCAACTTTAAGTACCCAATTAATTGCGCCGACTAATGAATTTGAGAACCATCCAGCCAATGGCATAATGAGAAATACTGTAAACAGCCCCATTATTAGAATAGTTAAGAAGGGAGTAAAGATAATATCTACCGAATCGGCTATATGTTTATGGAAGAATTTTTCAACATAAGATAAGAGCCATACTCCAAGTAGAACTCCAATGATACCACCTTGACCAGCAGCCAGTGGCTTACCATCAAAAATATTAGGAATAGTTACCGGAGCAACAATACCTGGCAAGTATACAATACCGCCGATGATACCACCCAAGCCTGGTGTAGCACCAAATTCTTTAGCAGTATTAATACCAACATAAATATTCAAGTAAGCAAAAAGCGCACTTGAAATCATTGCTAAAACAGTAACACCTAAGTTCCAAGAACCTGGCAACATTTTCGCAGTGAGCATGTTTCTTAAAATACCTGCTACACCTGAAATTAAACCGGCACCAACAAAAGCTGGAATTAATGGAACAAAAATTGCTGAAATGTGTTGTAAGGCAGCTCTCCACCAAGTCTGTTTAAGTGAGGCTTTGTGTGCAGCATGAACTTCCGCAGCCTTTCTCTCTACTTCACTTTTATTAGCTTGGTAAGAATTAGCTGGGAAAATTTCGCCTTCTTTAACCCCTGCCTTGTCATTCATGATCTTAGCTACCTTGGTATTAACCCCAGGGCCAAGAACGATTTCTAAAGTATCTGCTTCAACAACACCTAAAACACCGTCAATCTTCTTTAACGCAGTAATATTCACTTTTGACATATCACGTATTTTAATTCTTAGACGAGTCATACAGTGAATAATAGATTCGACGTTGTCTATGCCACCTATTTGTGCATAGATTTCATCACTCAGGCGTTGATATTTATCCTTTTCCATGATGTGTTCCTCTATCTATAAAAAGTAACAATATTTCATTTACCAGCTATTAGAATCTTATAGGAAGATATGTAATCGCTTTCTATAATTAAATGTTAATACCTTAAATGGGTATTTGTAAAGCTAAATACTGTGGTTTTGATCAAAATATTTTAAGTTTTATGATCTTGTATAATGAAATTTTGTTTCGTCTTATATTGGATAATAAGTGTTGATTAACAATATTTGACTTAAATAAGAACGCATCCCCGAAAGGATGCGTTCTTAAGTATGAAATAATAAATTTCTATTTTTAACTACAAACTTCTATGAATATGCCTAGCCACTAATTCAAATAATCCACCGGTATATCAGCTTTAAAAGAAAGCAATTTCTGATACCAATAATAGGAATCCTTTAAATACCGCTTGCAAGTACCCTTACCCTCATCATCCAAATCAACATAGATCAAGCCATAGCGTTTAGACATCTGAGTGGTTGATGCAGAAACCATATCAGTAGTTCCCCAGATCATATATCCCATTAATTCAATGCCATCTTCAGTTAAGGACCTTAACATTTCATTGATATGAGCACGTAAATAATCTATGCGATATTGATCGTGAATTTTAAAGTCGTAAGTTAATCTATCCCTAGCACCCAGCCCATTTTCAACAATAAAAACAGGCTTTTGATAGCGATCATACAAATTAATCATAATAAGACGCAACCCAACTGGATCAATTTGCCAGCCCCATTCACTTGTCGGTAAATATTTATTATAAACACCAATGGTTCTATTAGCCTTGGTAATCTGCAAACCTTCAGTATCATGAGCTGTACAGATTGAAGAATAATATGAAAAGGCAACAAAATCGGCCGTATTTTCCTTAATGAGCTGCAAGTCTTTATCGCTCATTTTCACATGAATCCCCATCTCCATCATTTGCTTCAAAAGCACTTGAGGATATTTCCCTCGTAATTGAACATCGCTAAAATTATAGCTTTCTCGCATAATTTGCGTTGCTTTAAGCATATTACGAGGATCACTATTATATGGATAGACCATAGTGCTTGTTATCATACTGCCAACTTTATGACCCAAATAATTTTCATGAATATATTTAGTGACTTTAGCTGCAGCAACAAATTGATGATGCATTGATTGGTAAATAACTTCTTTAAAATTTTTATTTGGAAAACGGTCTTCAACTAATCCAGCTGAGGAGTAAGGATGTCGAATAATACTATCGATTTCATTAATCGGAAGCCAATATTTCACTTTATCGTGATAACGATCAATTACAGTTTTTGAAAAACGATAAAAATAATCAATTATCTTAGGATCATACCAAGAATCATAATTAAGAACTAAATTTAGCGGCATCTCATAATGAGAAAGTGTAACGACTGGTTGAATTCCTAGCTCATGCATTTTAGTAAAAAGTCGATCATAAAATTCCAGACCTTTTTGATTCGGCCTTGCATCATCGCCATTTGGAAAAATACGACTCCAGGCAATCGACGTTCTCATCGAATTAATTCCCATTTTAGCTAACAGTTCTAAATCTGATTGATAATAATGATAAAAATCTACACCGTGGCGTTTACCCCATGATTTACTGCTTTTATCCTGCATTGCACTTTCTATCTCAGCAGTTGTCATGTCATTTACCTTACGATAATCATCTAAATCTTGATTGGGATTAAATCGTTCGCAATCTGCAATCGATATTCCTTTGCCCTCTTCATTCCATGCTCCTTCTACTTGATTAGCTGAAGTAGCAACTCCCCATAAAAAAACATGTGGAACATGATATGTATTCATATTGAATAACCTCTAAGCTAAAATTATTACATTATCTTGGTTGGTAACTTCTTTAGTTGCATCTTTATCCTTTAATACAGTAAGTACTTCTAAAAAATCTTTAGAATTAGTTACGATCATAACAACAGTCGGATCATAACCATTCTTTTTAATTTCATCAATATTGAAATCAAGTAATTCTTGACCGGCGGTAACTTTGTCTCCCTTTTGGACCAGTTGTTTAAAACCTTTTCCTTTCATTTCAACCGTATCAATACCCACATGAATCAAGACATCGGCATCATTACTTAGATGTAATCCAATAGCATGATGAGTATCAAAGATTGCGGTAACTACACCGTCTTCCGGCGCAAAAATTTTTCCTTCACTAGGAACAATAGCAATCCCTTTACCCATAACCCCACTAGCAAAAGTCGGATCAGCAACTTTTGAAATATCTTCTAATTGACCTTTAACAGGTGCATGCAATTCATGCTTTTTATGATCTTTGTCAAAATTTTTCTTTTCTTCTTTTTTAGCATTCTTAACTTGATCCTCATCTATTGGATCATCAAAACCAATTATCCAAGTGGCAATAAAAGTGGCAACACTTGCAACAATAATAACGATAATAGCTTGAACAACAAAGTTCTCAGTCTTTGAAATCCACATTGGTAAACTTAAAAAGGCAGGTGTTACATAAATGAAGGCTTTTAACTTCATGAAGCTGGCAACAATACCGGCAATCGCTCCACCAATCATTGCACCATACATAGGCTTCTTTAATCTTAAGTTAACACCGAACAGAGCTGGTTCAGTAATACCACCAAGATAGGCGGTTACACTTGATGAAAGAGCTAATGACTTTAACTTCTTATTCTTAGTTTTCAAGCCCACTGCAAGTGAAGCAGCAGCTTGAGACATATTCGAACATAATGCGACAACACGAATAATTGGGTCAAAGCCTTGAGTAGCAACTAATTGAATACTAATTGGAGACAAAGCTTTGTGAATACCAATAGATACAAGCCAAGGATATAATGCAGCCAAAATTGGGATAGCAATGACACCAGCATTGCGGAAAAGCCACATTGCAATAAAGCCAATACCTTCTGAAATCCAATTAGAGATTGGCCCAATGATCAAGAAAACTAATGGACCAGTAATCAACATAGTGAGCATCGGTTCCATGAAGACTTTAACCATGCCCGGCGTAATCTTTCTAACAAATTTATAAATATAAGACATAATCCATACAGAAAGAATCGCAGTAATCAAAGTAGACGAATATTGAACCAATGGAACTGGTAATCCTAAAAAATGGAATGGTTTATTAGTAGTTACGATCTGAACCCAGCTTGGATGAACAGTCATTAACCCGATAAAGGCACCAAGCATTCTGTCAGTATTAAAAATTTTTGCAGCTGAAAAACCAACGTAAGCTGGCATGAAATAATATCCAGTATCAAAAATCAAGTTTAATAGTTGATAAGTTTGACTCTTATCTGATAAAACATGACAAATGGTTAAGATTAAAAGTAAAACCTTACCCATACCGGCACCAGCAAGTAATGGTATCGCAGGTGCAATAGAACCGGTGATAGCACCAATGATAGCATCAAATAAATTCTGTTTTTTCTTAGGCTTATTACTGTCACTAGTCTCTATATGAATCATATTGATTAAATCATCATACACATCTTCAACATTATTGCCGATAACTAATTGATATTGGCCACCTTTTTTAACAACTTGTAAGATCCCATCAATCGCTTCAGCTTTTTTATCATCAGCCTTACTTTCATCCTTTAAGACGAATCTCAATCTAGTTGCGCAGTGGACAACTGATTGGATATTCTCTTCTCCGCCTATTGCTGCCAGAATTTCCTGGTTCATCTTTTCATATCTCATCTTTTCCTCCTTAGATCAGAAGTGATCTTATTAATGTGGATCGCTAAATACATTATTTCTTCATTGGACAAATCATAATTATATTTCTCAGCAATAAATTGCTTTATCTTTAATGAACATTTATATGCATCAATATCACTGGATTTAATGACTTTCAAAATCTCATAGCTTAGATCACCCAATTTACGTTCTCCTTTTCGATACATCATGTATCGCCAAAAGAATTTAAGATGTAAGGCAAAACGATTGTAAGTAACTGATTGATAATCAATATCTACCTTGAAATAGTACCGAACTATTTTGGTGATTTCTTTGATAAAATCTATCGACTTTTTAAAATCATCAATATCATTTTCCAATTCGCCACTAATGATATGAACTGCAATAAAACCAGCTTCATCTTCAGGAAATTGCAGATCAAATTGTTTATTTAATAACTGCAATGCCCAAAGACCATAACGATATTCTTTTGGATAATAATTTTGAATTTCCCAAAGAAAGCTATTACTGAGATACAATCCCTTCTTTCCTCGTTCTACACTTGTTGCCAAGTGATCGGTCAGCGTAATATAAACACTATCTGCTAGATCGATGTTTTCTTCCTGCTTTAACCGATCCACAATTTTTTCTGATATTTGAAAAAATATTGGATCTGTCTCATGGATTGTCTTTAATAACGTGTTACGCTGAGCAGCATCAAAAGGAGTGAATACCTTATAGATCTTTGTTTTATCAACTTCATCACCAACTTTTTTAGCAAAAGCTATTCCTTTTCCAAGAACAACTACTTCTTCACCATCCTTATTGGTAGTGACTATTGCACCGTTATTAAGAATTTGTTTAATACGCATAGTATCCAGTCCCCCCTTTTGCAAAGAAAAAAGGCCCACTCATCCCTTCAAAGGGATAAGTGAGCCTGCACCAATTATTGGCTAACAATTTCACTCATTTTCACTTGTTATAATCATGATAACGCTTTCATTATATAAAAGCAATTGTTTTTTATCTCCGTTTCCTATCAGTAGCAAAGACTACACTTCCAGCAAGAGTGGCAAATGCAAGACCAATCAACGCCATAGCATTATGATCTTCACCAGCTTGTGGTAATTCTTCATTCTTACCTTGAATAGTCATACGGCGATTTTTAGCTTCACTAGCTAATTTAAGTGCATCATCGCTTCGTCCAGCTCGCTTAACAGCATCTCTTCCAGTAGGTGTATTTTCTTTACCCTTAGTCTTGCCATTTCTCTTCTTATCAGTCTTTTCCTTATCAGGTTTATCCTGTCCCCTCTTAATACCAGGATATTCAGGATGAACTGGATCATCTGATGGCTTGGATGGATCGACCGGCTTATCCTTACCATTATCAGGGTTTGGTTCCGGTTGAGGCGTTGGAATGACTGGATTATCTGGATTAGTTGGAGTTACCGGTGTATATGGAACTTGTGTATCCTTGCCAGGGTCAGTTGGAGTAACTGTTGGCACACTTGGCTTGTAGCCTGGAATATTTGGCACCGGTACATTAGGAAGTACCTTAGTCGGATCCGTTGGATCGTTAGGATATTGTGGAGTTGGTGCATCTGGAATTGGCTTACCATTTGGATCAACTGGAACAATCCTACCAATTTGCTTATAAGTTACTGTTTTTTCAATATCATTTTGAGTTACAGTCGTTGCCGGAACATTAGCTTGATCAGCATAGTAGCCATTAACTACTGGCGTATTTACTTGAGCATACTCGGTCTTCTCACCCTTTGGAATTGTCCAATCAGTTGTATATTGACCATTAGGTACAACTTCTTTAGTTACCGCATCAATAGTAATAGTGCGCGTCCACTTCGAAGTTTGCACATGATCAGCAGGAGTCTTATCGCCAGCACCTACATAATGAACTGTTTCTTTAACCTGCTTCTCAATCTGGCTTCGATCTACGCCATGCTTATCAAAATTATCTGGTCCAATTGGGATCAAATTATGATCGTAATAAACATTAACAGTAGCGTCTTTGGTACCACTACCAACAATTACTTCGTCAACTCTAGCAGCTGAAGTACCATTTTCAAAACGTGGAGCTTTATAACCCTTAGCTGATAAATCAGGTGAAGTTACACTTGCCCACTTACCGTCGACTACCCAATCATTGTTAATAGTGTATGATTTACCATCTTTACTGATTGTACCGTAGCCGATCACCTTGCCGTTGTCATCAATAATTTCAGTACGATGCAAATTAACTGTTTGTGCAACTGGGTTAGTTGCAATTAAATCAGTTGGTATCTTTTCGCCAGTCTTACCATCTAAATAATTAATGGTGCGAGTTACACTCTTAGTTTCAGTCTTACCTGCATGGTAGATAGCTTGCTTGGTATAAACAACATTAACAATTAAGTTTTGTGGATCAGTACTATTCACACGATAACTCGATACAGCACCATTGCCAGCATTGTAATCAGCGGGAGTAGTAGAAGTAAAGTTGTAAGTAGAATTATTGTGATCAATAGTTGGTCGAGCAGTTGTTGCGCTAAATGTGTAAGTATCACTTTTTTGTACAACACCGCCATCAACTGAGTAAGTCCAAGTAAGCTTACCGTTTTGGTCTTTAATCGAACCGTCGGGATGTAAGTTCACTAAGTTACCGGTTACGGCATCTACAGTACCAGTCCCTGTGAAAACAACTGTGGAAGTCACAGATTCTGCAATCTTGTTGCCTTGATCATCAACATAATTAATCGTACGAGTAGCTGTTTTTTGTAAATCCTTCTTGGTGTACTTATCAGTTGGGTTATCTGGATCGATTGTCTTAGTGCCATGCTTTACGTGAACTTCGTAATTACCACCATTTTCAGGCATAGTAGTTACATTGAAGTTATCACTTACTAATACATACCCTTTATTCTGGAGTTCTGTAATTGAATCTTTAGTAGTATAGTTAAGTGCTTCACCTGGCTTAGCTGTAATTGACTTGTTGTACGCACTTAAGTCATCGCCAGCAGTATCATCGATATACTTAATAGCTGCTGTCACATGGTTGCGAACATAGACTACCTTAATATTTTTGCCAGGATCATGTGGGGTAATCTCTCTTTGAGTAGGATCCTTAATTGTATAACCAGCAATAACTGGCGAATCGGTTACAGCAGCCTTAGTTGGATCAGTACTATTATTGAATTGGACTAAGTCGCCAATTACGTTACCATCTTCATCGACTGGAACAATGGAACCTAATTTATCGTAAATAAATTGTACTTCATGTGGTGTTTCGGTCACATATGGATTACGAGCAGTATAGTTACGACTGGTAAAACGAATAGATCTACCTGGACCCACCCTTCTTGATTCAATAGGTGTATTATTGTCACCTCTAAAGAGACTAACATCCATTGTGCCGTCAGGTGAAACTTGGTTATATACTACGTAATAATCCACATCATCTGTACCATAATCATAGTAGACTTTCTTATAATATTTCCCCTCACCAAATTGAGAAATCGTTCCCGTGAAATCACCTGTAGGCAAATTATCTGAATTTAAATAACGTCCCTTGATAACCCGCTTATATTGATCCACATTAGGAATTACAAATTCTTGACCAGTAAGACCCGAAACGTTTACGTTAGGATACTGATCAGAACTTTCAGCTTCTTTTAAATTACCATTTTCATCACGATAGTAATACTTGATTACTGAATTTTCAGTGTATACTGGTGGGATTTCACCAATTGCGGAATAATCACCACGAGTAGTATTACCTAATCCATAGATTGGACTAGTAGTACCATTACCCGAAGTAACAGTAGAAGTATTCTGCGTTGGCACTTCTTTGCCATCTACAATGACATTGCTACCGCCGGTATTAGAAATTTGATATCCGCGACCATTCACACTAATAATAGTATGTTGATCTACACCAACTGTAACTGATTGACTTACTCTTCTATTATTTCTATCAACTACGTAAGCATAGATATTCTTGTCATTATGATCATTTCTATTAGTGGTAAGAACCAGCTTCGAATCAGAAGGTCGGCCACTACGATCATTAAGCGACAAAATTTGATAAATATATTTATCTTGATCAATGATTTGACCAACTTCAGTTGGATAATCAGTCGGATCAGTAGCCTTAACTACTTCTTTTCCTTCCGACTTAGCTTTTACAACAACTGGAGCTGTATTTTCATTAAGTTGTGCTGGTGTTGCAGAAGTAGCATTTTGCTTTGTATCTTTATCAGTTGTTTCAGCTGCTTGATTACTCTTATTAACCTCTAACTTTTGTGGAACCTGCTTATCTGCTTCTCCTTGAGGGAGCTCAACTTTCTTATTATCTGAAGTTTCTACTGCATCTTTAGCTTGAGATGTTGTATCAACAGACGGCATTTCTGTCTTAACTTCAGTAGTAGTTTCGGAAGTAGAGCCATTTTCTTCATTAACGGTATTTTCCGAAACAGTATTATCAGCCTGTACTTGAGAGTCAACATTTTGTACAGCCTGTTCACTAGCTGGCTCTACACTATCTGCTTGAACCGTTTGTCCATTTGTCCAAAAGAAAATTGATCCTAAAAATACTGTCGCTAAGCCTGTGGATAACTTCCTAAAACTAAACCTATTTTTCACTTCTTTCTTATCCATAATTCTTCTCCTTATATCACTTTTTTAAGTATTCTATCTATCCTTTTAATGATATATAGAAATAAGCGCTTCCACCATGTCGTAAAAAAAGACAAAAGGAGATAAAATATGGTATTTTCACATATTTTGTATTTTTATAAGCAATATGTTAAGAGAGAACTAGCAGACAAGATGGGTGCAAAAAAAATAGACAGATATAAATATATATCTATAAAAGAAAACAAAATGCATCCCTCAATAGGATGCATTTTTAGCCCGTAATAATTAATTCGGCTTATCTAACTAAGCTTTTACTTCAATAACAACATTCACTGCTTTTACATATTTATTATTTCCAATTCTGTAGAATTGCTTACCATGAATCTTAGTCAAACAAGCATTATCCAAAAGCAAAACTTTGTGACCTTTCTTGAGCAAAATCCGCTTGTGATTTTTCTTTAAGGCTTTACCACTCTTAGAGTATACAAATGAATTATGCTTCAATATATTCCAATTCAAAGTATTGTTTACTTTAACATATTGGTTATCGCCAATTTGATAGAATTCTTTATTATTAAGAATTACTATTTGTGCCTTATTAAGTGCATGAATTGTTTGTCCTACCTTTAATGTCACGTTCTTACCATCATTAGCTTTAACCGTTGTAATACCATCATTTTCATAAATATAAGCATTATGAGTAAGAACAATATCAACAGTAGACAATAAAGTATCTGTATTATTATCTCCAATATTGGTGTTTACTGGCGGATTGATTATGCTTGAACTATCATCTGGCTTCGCTTCTTTAGTTGAAACTTCAGCAACTAATGTACTCAATGGTTTCAAAACACTTTCTTTGCCAATCTGAGTATTACCATCACTATCCAGTAACTTAGTAGCTACCGATAAATCAACGTTTTCCAATTTAGCATCTTTATCATTAACATTAAATGCTACATATAGTTTCTTACCATTAGTATTATATTCAAATGCAAATACACCATTTTGCCCGTCATTAAGAACTTTTACATTCTTATTGATTTGACTGTAATCATTTTGTCTAAATACTGATTGACTCTTACGAAGGTTTACTAACTTCTTAAAGTAGTCAACCATATCTTTGTTTTCTTTTACCCGGCCCCAGTTAATCTCATTTACTTCTACGGAAGCATTGTAACTATTTTCATTACCATCTTTAGTACCAAGACTTTCTTGTCCCGCATGGATAAACGGAATACCTTGAGATAGCATCATCATTGATGTAGCTAATTTATCACGCTTGATAATATTAGCTTCAGATTCATCAGGCATTAAAGTCTTCAACATATCGTACAATGTACGGTTATCATGGCAAGCTACATAATTAATTGTTTGTTCTGGTGCTTGATATGGGTGCTTAGCATCCTTGCCATAATTCTGACCGCCTAAGAAACCATCTATAAACTTCTTAGCATCTTCCTTATAGTTCTCTTCTTTACCGTTTCCTTCAACCAAACCTGGAGTTACTCCACCAAATTCGGCACCTTTGATTGCGTTACGAATATCATCTGAGAAGAAGCCAATTGATTTATCAACCTTGTCGGCATTATACTGACCTGCACCAATATCATGATCGGTCTTTCTCATATCCCAGCCTTCACCATAAACTAAGATGCTCGGATCAATCTTATTAAGTTCAGATCTAACTTCATTCATCGTATCAACATCTAGAATACCCATTAAATCGAATCTAAAGCCATCGATATTGTAGTTTTTAGCCCAGTATTTAACAGAATCAACAATATACTTACGTGCCATCAAGCGTTCACTAGCCATATCATTACCACAACCAGTACCGTTAGTTGTATGACCTTCAGAATCATATTGGAAATAATATCCTGGAACAGTCTTATTCAATGATTGCTCGTCCGTATTGTAAACGTGGTTATAAACTACGTCCATCACTACTCTAATGCCGGCTTTATGAAGGCCATTGATCATTTCCTTCATTTCCATAATTCTGGTAGTAGGATCAGCTGCATTGCTTGAATAGCTACCCTCAGGAACATTATAATTCTTAGGATCATAACCCCAATTATAGCTATCATCTGCCTTACTTTCATTAATACTTGCAAAGTCAAACATTGGCATAATTTGTACATGGGTTACGCCTAATGACTTCAAGTAATCCAAGCCCGTAATTTGACCATCTGGAGTTACGCCAGATTCAATCATGCCCAAATACTTGCCTTTATCTTTGATTCCAGAATTCTTGTCACTAGTGAAGTCTCTAATGCTGGTTTCATAGATAATTGCATTAGTTGGTGCAGAAAATTGTGGCAATCTTGAGAAATCATTTGGTTTAATTGCATCAACGTCTTCAATAACAGAACGATCACCGTTAATAGTCACGGCTTTAGAATATGGATCGTTGGTTTGGGTAGTTGTGCCGTTACCGAAGGATAAACTATAATCGTATGCCCAGTTCTTGTAATCACCTGGAAGAATAACTGACCACACACCTTTGTCTCCTCTGTTCATTACAAAAGTCTTTGTAGCTGAAGCATCGTTGTTTAGTGAATCATAAAGATTTAAAACAACTTTCTTAGCGGTTGGTGCCCATAACTTAATTTGACTTTGCTTTTCAGTGTAAGTAGCACCTAAATCATCACCATTATAGTAATATTTCGTATCAAAGTCTTTGGATCTTACATAACTACCAATATCAATAGACTTGTAGTTACCATAAATACCAATTTGATTATTATCTAAAATACTCAAATCTTGTGCTGTGGTAATTGTGAATTGCTTACTCTTACCATCTTGATCTGGATTAACTGCAACTACATTCACAATAGAATTATCCTTTATTGAAAGGTTCTTTTTTGCTTCAGCAGCTGTCATTTCCTTACCAGTTTGAATATTAACAGTCTTGCCTGAATCCATTGAGGCTGAAGTTAAGCTTTGAGTAGCTAAAGCAAAACTCTTAGTATAATAAACAGTTGGATCTTTAGTCACTAGGTAAATATCTGTAGCACTTTTACCAGGTAGTGGAGTAAATTCTCTTACTTCTGTATCAGTACCAATAGGTGCTACAAAGATACTATTGAATTTAGTATTTGATAAATCGAACGATCCCTCTTTTTCTTGAACGTCAGATTTCGATAAATCGATAATTTTCTTATTTTGAGGATCTGTATTAGTCCAATAACTAATAGATGTTACGTCATCATTACCCTGATAATGAATATTAACTTTAGCCGAATCATATGTTGGCTTTACATCTTGTGCTTCATCGCTACCTTCTTTATACCAAACTTCAGCTTTACCATTATCACCAACTTTTACGATTCTGTCGTTTCCTTGACCATCTTTATCCCAAGAATCTTTGCCCTTAATTAAAACACCCATTTCTTGTTCATTACCATCAACTGTAATGTTGGAATAGTAGCCATAGTCATCTTTACCATCCCACTTGTATTGATTACCATTGCCATTTGGTTTTTTACCCCAAATATACGGAACCCACTTAGAACCATCACCCTGATAATGGACTACAACTTTAGTCGTATCTTTTAATGCTTGTTGCTTAGCTTCTTCAACTTGAGTAGTTTCTTCCGATGGAGTTGCACTAGCTAATTGAGTATTATCTGTATCCTTCTCATCAGTTTGAGTATCCTTAGCTGGCTGTACAACAGTCTTTTTCTCATTTTCAGTGATAACTCTCTGACTCACTTCAGTAGATGCTTGATTTCCAGCATCTGGTGTTTCTGCTGCTTGCACATTGCCATCAGTCCATGTTGCTCCTAGCCAAACACTTAAAAGTGCTGAAGCACAAATAAAAACACCTTTTGTTCCCCATTTATTATATTTTTTCATATCCTTTTCCTCCGTTATTCAAATCAAATTAAGTTTAATATAAAAGCGCTTACATTACTATAAACAATTAAATTGTTACCGATAACATTCGTATAAGACTATAAAAAGCTATACATACAAAAACACCCCTATAAAAAGGGATACTTCTGTAACGACCTCACATAGAGTGTCTACTGCTACTATTTTTAACATTTATTATAAAAAGCCCTACAGCTACTGTAGGACTTTTTTCATAATTAATTACCATTGCCAAACTAACTTATAAAGCTTGAAAGCTCTACTTCTTTTTTTATCAGCCTTATGGTTTCTTCTGGCTGCGGACTTACTCTTGTAATATGTATCTACCCACATATTAATACCGACATAGAGTTTCTTGCGATTACCAGTAACATATGCAGCTGCTGTTTCACCATTTGGATAGCTCATCAACATTCTGTTGCCTTTACTTTTAATTAATTGGTGTGAATTATAATCTGCATGTGACATATGTGCTGGTTCAGTGTACTTATAAGTTCTAGTCTTCACGCCTGCCTCGGCATAGCCAGCTAGCACAATCTTAGTACTTGTAATCTTGAATCCCTTGAGCTTGTTGTTATAGTCATAGCCATACCAAGTACCACGGAACTTCTTAGGTACCGAAGTCTTTTGAAAAACAGATGCGCTAACTTGCTCAGGTTGATTAGTTATCCAAATTGCTGAAATGGCAAACAATATTACTGCTAAAAAAGCCAAAACTCTTTTGATTTTCATATCTTTCCCATTATATCCCTAATCAACTTACTATGAATTACAACTCGCCATTCCACTTCTTGGCCTTAATGGAATTCTCGGGTGTAACAATATATTGATTCTTCTTAGTGAAGTATGAACCGTAGTTGGCAAAGCCAGTTTGACCATCTGCATAGCCCACTTTGCCGTCCATCTTTAATTTACACCATTGGTGAGTGTAAGCATTCTTATTGACGTGTTCAGCCTTAAATCCCATTAATTGTAAAACCATGCGCAAAGCATCTGTACTGCCCGCACATGAATATTCTTTAGCAACAAAAACACCATATGCTTTATTGAAATATCGGCCTCGCATCGTGTATCGATCACGATTGCTGAAAAGCGATACATAATATGCGGCCATATCTACTCGTTCGAGCTGAGTACGACCGGTACTCCATTTTGCAATTACTTTTGCGACACGTTTAGCATCAGCAACTTGGTTGCCTGTCTTCTTAACTGTAAAATGGTGTCTATTGCCGTTACGGTCAATTAGATAATTACCAACTAATGCAACTCTAACCATCTTTCCTTCAGTATCGTAGTAATGATACTTGCCATTTACTTTCTTCCAACCGGAACGGGCCTTGGCCTCTTTCGCCTTTTGTAATTCATCTTTTACTTCTTGCGGAATATTTGATCCCTTGGGTTTATTAGTATCGTAGGAACACAACCATTCGTTCTTTCCTATTCGGTACCAAATCGCACCAGTATTATCTGCCTTTTCTTCGTACACCTTAATACTTATGCCGCCTACCCATGTGTCAATTGGACCTTCATTAGGCTTTCTATAGACTTGTCCTTCTTTTGGCAGACTGTCGTTAGTTGCAACTGTGAACAAGTACTTTTTGGCAGCTTGTACGTAAGTTTGATTATGTAGCGCAATATTAGTAAAAGTTACTCCAACACTAGCTAAAGCAGCGATAATAGCTACTTTGCATACTCCTCTTGTTAACTTCATCATTTAACCTCCAAAAGTAAAAAATTCCCCTTCAATGAAATAATAATGGATCTATTTTTCTTTGGCTAGGTGAAAAATAGAAATTTAGTTTAATCAGTAATCTGTACTTTATAAAACAACATTTTAATAATACGTCCATTCTCAATCTCGCTAAATATATTAAAAAGCATCCCTTTGGGGATGCTTCTCTATTAATCACTACAAATAAGTATGTTTTAAATTAATATAAAATTATTTATTATCTCTTTCGATTAGTGCTATATTTCGCGAAGTTTATTTTAATGCAGAGTCAAACACTCTATTCCCTTTTGATAGCTTTAAAATAGTAAACTGATCTTGATCTTCTTGACTAATTTTTGAGGAATTAAGTTTTTCCTTTAAAATAGCTACAACCACTTGAATATTTAAAGAATTTATTTTGTCTATCAAATCTGCTAGAACATCACCAGAAACGGATTCAAGAATATCATGAACTATAAAATTAGGTACAGTCTTATGAATCTCTTTAGCAAATTCTTGATATGCTATGTCATAACATAATATCAGTGATTTTAATGTTCCAGAGCTGGTACCTTCATTTAAATCCTCAATAGAAACAGGAAATTCTTTAATATTTTTATGGTAGGCCAAAATTGGTGCTCCCTGATTTATACTTAATACTAATTTAGTAAAATATGCGTTAAATTTATCAAAATTGGTCTGAAAATCCTCACTATTATTTTTAACACTTTCATTCAATTCTGATATTTTTTCATTTAATTCTTTTTCCTTCTTTGAAAAATCTTCAAGAGTTCTTAAGATTTCTTTTTGCTTAGTGATATTTTGACTGATTTCCATAAGTTCTTGTGTTAATTCATCATATTTAGAAATATCATCATTTTTTACTAAACTTATTATGTCTTTATTTTCGTATAAAAAATGTTGAATTTCTTCCTGTTGTTTATTTATGTTTTCTTCTAAATCAGTTCTTAGCTTTTTCAAATACTTTAGTTTGTTGTTCTTTAAAGCAGCATTAAATGAAACTAGATCTTCGTATGTTTTATGAATCTCAGGTAACATACTTTGAACCTCATTAAAAAGTTCCTGCGTCAAATTTTGATTAAAATTTATTTTTTTTGATTCAGTATCTTGAATATCATCCGATATTACCTGCATTCTATAATTTAAATCATCTAACCTTGATTTCATATCAATATATTTTTTTCTAGCATCAGTTATTTTTTTACGATTATTTAAGAAATCTGTACCTTTAACTAAATCTGATATCCTATTTTCTAATACTCTTTTACGCGATTTATTTGTATTAATTTTTTGAGTCAGAATATCAACCTGCTGATCATTATTTCCTAAACTTCTGTAATTCTTCTCCGCCTTTTCATACTGATCAAGTTGTGTTTTAGTTTTTTCTAAAGTAAGTAAGCTATCAGTATCTGATATATTAAAAAGATAATTATAAATTGCTCTGTATGTAGTAAATTTAGTAGCCGGATGTAAATTTTTTAAGAAATCATAATTATCCTTTTTAGCAGATACTCTAACAAAATATGGAATCAATTCTCTAAAAGTAGGTTTATTCTCTGAATTATCAAATAGTATTTCATTTAATTTTTTATTATATTCTGTTAAGCTTATTCTTTCACCGTTTATATACCTATATCCCCTTTTATACAGATCTACTCTTAATGTT
>SKEA01000854.1_pt1 | contig 24702 bp, 17 predicted proteins | sample 4826601 | NCBI WGS metagenome assembly SKEA01 (sample SAMN11008821, study PRJNA524170) | human gut metagenome | biome: Human fecal sample; material: Feces; isolation source: fecal sample from pouch patient p13, p53 | host: Homo sapiens | place: Israel: Tel-Aviv | collected 2016-07-06 | reverse complement strand
TGATACCAAGAGACTGGGCAGCTTTATATACCGTTATTAAGTTATCTTTTTTCTCTTTGGCATCTGACATATTGCACCTTCCTATTCTTTTATGATTTGTTTTTGATAATTGGATTTACCTTTTCACAATTAATTTCAACCTCTTTAAAAACTACTGGCAGATCAGATTCTATTGAACAAACGTATTCTTTAATTGAATTATCGTATTTACAAAAGCTGCATTCTTCACATTTTATAATATATCCTCCAAAATCTGTGACTGGAAAGTATAAGAACTTTCTCTAAAAATCTCTATTAAATCTGCGTTCTCGTGAATATAATCGTTCATAGACTCCTGACTAGAATCGCCACGCCATTTCATAATCTCACCGCTTGTAAGTCTTGCTTTTGTAAGCAGATACATCGTAAACCAGTGCCTAAACATATGAGCTCCCGGATATTCAATCTCGTAAGCTTCAATAAATGCTGCATTGTCTGCATATGTTCCTTGTAATTCACAGGTTCTCTTTAATGATGGGAGAAATCTTTCATAAAACAATTTCTTTACCCTGTCCGAATAAGTCTGCACTGTCATTGGTTTTCCCTGTCTGTTTACAAATAGCGGTGCATCCTTGCTGGTATCAAATCCTCTCGATTCCATCAATGCTATATGATATTCATATAAATCACTGATATTTGAAATAAAATCGTTGTAAACCTTTTGAATACGATTCTTTTTAATCGTGCCGGGATCTGTTTTCTTACTCCAATTCTTAAAATAAGGAGCTTTATCTGTTAGATCTATTTCTATACCAGACACCATTCCAAATCCTTTTCTGAGCGTCTGTAATCCACCACAAGTAACATTTACTACCTCTCCTTCACGAAGTCCTGCATAAGCACCAAGAGCAATCCCAAGTGTTATATCTGGTTCATACTTCTTTGCTTCATAAAGCAGTAAATCCAAATATCCATCTATAAGAATACGATTCTTCTTATGTGTGGTCTTGGGAGCTGAAATATGAAGCGATGCGTTATGTACGATTGTCGCCTTTTTATGATGCTTTTCATCTTTCACAATGGTAAGTGACTTTAATTCCTCTCCTACGTACTGAAATGGAAGTATATCTCTGTTATACGTGTAATACATTAACAAAAAATCCATAACATAATCTCTGTAACGGAGCCATGTGCTTTTGCTGTATTCAGTCCCATCTTCCTTTGTCTTCATTGATTTAAGGAATCCTCTTACTGTTCCAAGAGTACATTCATGCAATGAATTGATATCTGTCTCTTTAAGTATGTAATTTAGGAAGTGGCAAATAGCATATGCCTTAGCTGATAATGTCTTTCCATTTAGAAGCTCACTCTTAACTAGATGACAAAGATATCGTTCTAACCCTGTGTATAGGATAGGGATATCTGTTTCTTCTTCGTACAACACAATACAAGGATATTTCTGAAGTTCTCCATCTTCTCCTTCTACCTGTACAGCTCTATTCATGAAACAACACTTCTGTCTATATTCTTTTACATCACTATTAGGGAATTGAATAACGTTGTTCATAAATATCCATCTCCATAAAAATAAACTTTATTTATCGTCTATCTATATTATACCGTTTATTTTATATTATATCAACTTTATTTCTCTATTCCTTGTAAACTCTATATTTATTAATGTAATATATAATGTTTATATATTTTTAGTTACACATTAAAGAGAATACCATCTCCATTGTCTTCCACGGACTCAGCTTCCATCTGCACACCGTCTGCAACAAGATTATCTCCATCAAATATTGGAGTAACCCTGTATAGAACATGGTAATCAGTTTCTTTAATGTAGTCGGCCACCATATTTTCAAATGGCAGCATTCCTTCTACGTTCAGATACCTTGTACCGGTAATCAGATTTTTTTCATTTGCATTTTCTGCTGTCAACTGATATCCAATCAGGTGGCAGCGATTGTAGACAAATTTGCCATCCACATTATCGTATTTCTGCGTATGCCATCCAGAAGGCTTTACCTGACCGATAGAACCTCTTTTTTCGGTAGGCATGAGATCCTGTCCTATATTGGCGTATGCGACACCACATCTGCCTAAGTTATCCAGATCACTGTATGACTCAAAGGAATCGGTTGTAAAGTCATCTTCCGGAAAATCCGGAACATTATCGTTGATTTCCACATAAGGTTCTCCTGTGTATGCAGGAATAGTAGAAAGATCAACATCAGCCATTACAGGAGCATATCCTGAAAATAGAATGCTTATGGCAGTGATTATAGGTAAAAGAAATTTTTTATTTTTTTGCATTGTATACCTCCATTGTGATTTTATCATGTGATTTCCCGACAAAGTCTTCTGTATGCTTTAGCTCCCATTTGTTCAGATCAATACTAAAAAATATATCTGCCGGATATCTCCGGTTCCATTTAAAAAGAACGATCTGTTCAATCCAGTCTTTGGCTGTAACTGGATCCTCTGTTTCTACAAAGCAATACTCACCTGCTGCTGCCTCCCGAAGGCAATCATCATCTATATTGATCTGGGAGTGTTTGACAGAATCGAAAAGTTTTTCCGAATAAGAACTCAACCAAAGGACTTTTCCATTAGTTAAAGTCAGTATCTTATCAGATAAAACCTTGTCCCGGCTCAGCCTTCGCCGGTTAAAGCACATTCCCATATGATCATCAACAACCGTAATCAATATCACAACACATCTCTCCTTTTCTTATATACCATATTAATATGCCATATTTTGGACAAATTAGCAAGCAAAACGAACGTAAGTTTTCATATGCAGAAAACATGAAAAATGGATGGGTAAAGAAGGAGAAATCTTTTGTAACCACTACCATTCCAGACATCTTATTTGCTTCTGATCGTTCATGCTCCTGAACCAGTCGATTATACCAGTCTGAAAAGGAACATCCAGACTGTTCATTAGTCTGGTTTTCTATAAACTATTATGCAAAAAAAGACACCTGCGGTCAATTTCGAGCCCCGCAGGTGTCATAAACGAAAGGAGTGAATCAGCTTATTAGCTGTTCATGGTTGTAATATACAGCAGATTTTGGATATTGATTTCTGATACGAAAAAAGTATCAAAAATTAATTCGTGAGACTAATATAGGATCATCTTCTGGTGTAGGTGTCGGATTTGTTATTTGGTATGGTACAGGTTTTGCCGTCGGAGTTGTAGGCGGTACCGTTGGAGGAGTACCAGGTGCCGGATGGAAGTTGATAATTTGAGCCTACAAAGGCAAATTTCTCCCCAAGGGACAGGTTTGTAAGTGCGGTGCATCCGTAGAACATATAATTCATATCAGTAACGTTCTGCGTGTCCAGAGGAGTCAGATCAAGGCTGGTAAGCCCGCTGCAACCGTAGAACATGGAACTCATACTGGTTACGCTCTGTGTGTTCAGAGGAGTCAGATCAAGGCTGGTAAGCCCGTTGCAGCCGTAGAACATGGAATTCATATTGGTAACGTTGCTAGTATCCAGAGGAGTCAGATCGAGGTTAGTAAGCCCGCGACAATCGTCGAACATATAGGCCATATTCGTTACTTTATGTGTATCCAGAGGAGTCAGATCGAGGTTAGTAAGCCCGCTGCAACCGCTGAACATGGAGTGTATATTTATTACGTTCTGTGTATCCAGAGGAGTCAGGTCTAGGTTAGTAAGACTGTTGCAATTATTGAACATGCCGTTCATATAGGTTACGTTTTGTGTATCCAGAGGAGTCAGGTCTAGGCTGACAAGACCTCTGCAACCGTCGAACATGGAGCTCATAACGGTAATGTTGTTGGTATTCAGATTACTGAAATCTATCGAAATGAGATTTTTTTTACTCGCAAACATTTGGTAACAGTTTGTATCTGCAATAACTTGCTTTCCTGGTGTTTGAGTAGACACTTTCATAACAGTTCCGTCCATCCATGCTACGACTCCCTCATCTCCGTCTGCGTCCGCGTCAATTAAGGTTGCAGATGTTGGCATGGTTTCATCTGTAAATATAACTGATGTTGCCGTGGAGGAAATCAACTTATTAAAGTCAGAACCTTTTTTGAGAACGAAAGTCTTAGTTTTGGCATAGAGATCCATATCGGACACAAGTCCATCGACAGGTAGGCCGTTGGAATCTGTTTCCACTCTTTTGGTACAAGTCTTGTCAGAATACCAGCCCGCAAATAATCCGTCTGGTAGTTTATAAGAACCAGATAAAATTTTTCCTGAGCTGTTTACAACGATCTCATTTTCCGAATTTCCATCTGCGAAAGTCAATCCATTTCCATGATAGGTAATGGTATACCCCAGAGGATTTTTACTTGGTTTAGATGTGCTAATCGAGACGTCCGGTACCGATCGTTCGTCATTGGATAAACTGTCATCCCAAATCTTTGTAACTGTCATTACCCCTGATGTTTTGGAGTCTTTAAAATCGTATACCTTCCCGCTGTCATCTCCAGAACTGCTATCCGCACTGGTACTTCTAACCCTCGAAAATTCTATCGGGGGGGGTACTACCAGAATTAATATTACCTGCCAATACCGGCACCGCTGTCATAACAGCCATCATTGCCCCGAGCATTATTCCCGGAATCCATTTCTTAAATCTCATTGCACATATACCTCCTGTTATTTTTTGATAATATGCAAAAAAAGCAATTTTCAGACATACAAAAAGCCCTTCCCTTCAATACGAAGGGAAAGGCTAAAGATTACTGTTTTTTACGCCTTAATGTAATCAATCCAACAATGGTAATGCACCCCAGTATCACAACTGCAATCGCTGCTGTGTTTGTCACTGAGTTTGTTGGCACCCCAACATTCTTGGTATTTGTGAATACTGCTTCCTTGTCGGAATCAAGTATTCCTGATGTGTTCTCTTCTTTTACGGTATATCCGTCAGAAGCACCGTCAAGTTCTACGATCTTGTAGCTGATATTCGCCGGAACTTTATTGAAGGTGATCTTCTCTCCATGTGCCAGGGTAAACTCTGCAATGCCGTTTATCACTTTGGCAGATCCGGAAGTACCGTTTTTCACGTAATCCAAAGTAGCAGGGATTTTATTGCCTGTCAGCGTCAGCTGAAAATGGAAATCCTTTGTTTTACTTCCCTGGTTACCTTTTACTATTTTGGAAACAGAAAGGTAATGATCGGAAGAATAAGTATTTGTGACATTTACGGAAGCGGTAATGCCCTGGGAGATCGTTCCGGAATATCTGCCGTCTTCTGAAGCAGTATATCCTTCCACCTGTGTCTCAACTACAGTGTAGCTGGTGTCCGCAGGGAGATCCTTGATCACAATGGATTCCGCATTTTTCAGGGTAAAGCTGGACTTACCGTGTTCATCAAAGACTATGGTTCCCGTCTTAGTACCTGCTTTTGCATCAAGCTTGTAGGTACCTTTTACCGGTTTATTATCCTTTGTCAGGGTTACGGTAAAACGGAAAGCCTTTGTAAGGTCAGCTCCGTCCCCGGTCACAGTTTTGCTGACTTTCAGGTCACCAATATTGATTGCTGTATTAGTGATGGTATAGGATTTTCCGGAAGCTGTGTCTTTTGATGTGATCTCCGACTGGTATCCGGGAACTTCCACCTCATTGACGGAATATGTACATTTTGTCTTTCCGTCTTCCTGATAGATATCAAGATCCGTAAAGTCTGCACTCCAGTTGTTGTCCGCATCCAGAAGGGCTGTTGCGATCATATCCTCATCCTGCATGAGCTGGACGGTGATATTCTTCGGCCTCTGTTTTGTCGCATCGTCATTATCGTTCCATACCTTCTCGACATGGATCTGTGTGGTATCCGCGGCAGGTTTCTGTTTTCCTGTGTTGGTGTAAGTAACCGTTGCACTTTCATCCTTGTCCAGTGTTTCCTTTGCAGTGGTCAGAGTCTGGTTCACTTCTGTGTTCTCCCCGGCAGTCTGTACGACATTTACTGTATTACTGAGACTGTACGAGGAAATATAGTCACATGCATCTTCCATCGTCTGATACTGGCATCCTACCGGCAGTCCGGTAAATACAGCGTTCTGTCCATCGGCCAGCGTGTATGCAACATCAGCCATGCCGGAAGCATCCGAACTAAAGGAAGCACTTTTAGAATTGACCGTATAAGTATACTGGGTGTTTTCTTCCAGACCCCAGAAAGCGGTATGGAAGGAGAAAGTATCGGAAGCATTTCCGTTTACAACCTTTTTGGCAACCGTTAAGCCGCCGGTTGCAACAACCGGTTTTTCCTTAAGTGTGTTTGTACAGGTAACGGATGATTTTGTGTCTGCGGTAATTGCACCGGTACACGTATTCTTGCTTCCTGTCCCGCCTGACCACGCTACGGTGTAATCCTCGGAACTTTCTTCTTCAATGGAATACGAGACTCCGGCAGGGATATCCGTTAATGTAACGGAACCGTTTGGAGTCAGGTAAACAAATCCCTTTCCGTCAGTAAAGGAAACATCCCCGTATGTCCTGTTCCCTGAGAGCAGCTTCTGCAGCGTGGCATCTGTTGCCGAAAGGGTGATGTTGAACTTGAAGTTCTGTTCAGCAGGGACGTTTCCGCTTACTTTCTTTGTCAGCATTAAGGAACCTGTTTTTGGAGCCGGGTTTGTTTTTGACCGGTTGGTGATCTTTAACCCGTCCCCCTGTCCGGTAATGACTGCATAGTATCCGAATCCGTTACCACAGCCACTGCTGTCTGACTTGAAAGCAAATGTTACGGTATCGCCGTCAACGTCATACTCCTTTGTCGTTCCGTTTCCACCGCCAAGCTTTCCTGTCAGGGAAGAGCCATAATTACCGGAGGCTGTATAAGAAGGGTAACTTCCTTTCCACATACATACCCAGTCCCAGCTGGCGCTCTCGCCTCCATACTTGATGGAAACGTGCAGTTTCTTTGCTCCTGGAACGGTGATGACCTCGTTTGTGTTCATGTTGTTTGCATAATTCCCATTCTGAGTTCCATCATCACTGATGTTTGATGTATGGGAATATTTTGTAACAGAGCTTACTGCCGGGTTTGAACGTGTTCCGGTTCCCACGACTTCATAGCCGTCCGGGACCGGATTCTCCCATGCATAATAAGTGGCGGAATCATCCGCAACCGTAAACAGGTACTTCCACTCGTTTCCGTTCTTGATCAGCGTGACATCTGTTTTCCCATCCCCATCCTTGTCCATGGTCCATGTGGTGTCATTTGCTTTTACCCATGTTCCGCCTTCTGTAGAATATACGACGCTGTCCGCAAAGACGTTTATGGAGAACAGACAGAGGATACATAAGAGGGAGAACAGTACCGTTTTGAATATTTCAGGCATTTTGACTTTCATATAAACCTCCTAAATACAGGCGGCCAGGCCGCCTGTTCACCTTATGAACCAAATTTGATCTTTGAAAGACCGTCGATAGTAAATGTACCGTCTGTTTTTACAACGACCGTATACGGCTGTTCGTTCAGATCATGGTCTTTGGGGGCTTTTGTCTCCTTCAGTGTATAGGTGCCCGGTTCCAGTCCCTCAAATATGACCAGTCCGCCGTCATCCGCGGAAGCGGATGTAGCAGTCATGTCGACATTCGTACCGTAATCGGATACACCCTTTAAGCTAAATTCTGCCCCTTCCAGATAGATCCCGTCACCATAGGTACTGCTCTTTACGAAGCGGATGCTGTGGTAAGGCTCGTTTTCGATCTGGTAATAACCGGACTTATTCTTTCCAACCTCCTCATCCCCGTCGTAGATCACAGCAACCCCGCGGTCGTCCACTTTGACTTTCCATGGCTCTTTCCTTTTGATGATGCCGTCCGGGACTTCCGTCTCAGCCAGCTCATAGGTACCAAGCTCAAGGTCTTCAAAGTCAACGCGTCCGTTTTCGCCGGATACAGCATACAGAAGATAATCATTTCCATAGTCAGAGGTACCGGAAAGACGGAATTTTACATCCTTTACCATTCCGCCGGTTACACAGTTTGTTTTCAGGAACATCAGGTCTGCATGGATACGCGGTTTATCGGATACGATGTATACTCCGTTTCCGTTCTTTTTCAGGTTGTCAATGACAGCCTGTCCTTTACTGTTGATCTTTACTGTATACACTTCCGTATTCAGCTGCCAGTCTTTGGAACAGGAGACTTCTTTTAACTCATAGGTTCCCTTTTCCACAGTAGTAAACTGCATGCTTCCATTCTTATCGGAACTGCGTTCCTCACTGTACTCTGTTCCATAATCCGAAGTTCCGGACAACTGATATGTGGTCCCCTTGATCGGGGTTTCCATATCAGTGGCATCCACTTTCTTAAGGAGCAGATCTCCGGCGATCCGGTAATGGGCTTTTGTATAGTCCTGATGGTAGAACTGCGGGATCTCAATGACATTATTCCCATCCTGTCTTAGTGCAGTACGGAGAACGTAGATGTTGTTATAAGCAATAGGATCCTTCTTATCGCTGCTATCCTCAGCCGGTGCCTGCATATAGATATCAAAAGATACGGAATCTTTTTTATCCAACACAAAGTCAGAACCGTCTGCACACTTTGTGGCATCCACTGCAATGGCCTTAGCCTTGTCTAAGCCGTACTTATCGGCAAATTGCTGGTATTCCATCCATACCGGTTCCCCGTCTGCCTTTTCGGTAAGATCGTGGTGGTTCTGGATGTTCATACTGTCAACTTTCGACAGATAGACAACAGGGCTGGCTCCTTTGTAGATCAGGTTATCTGTGCTTACCCCGGTCAGGGTTCCCTTCCAGTCGGACGGGATGGTCGGGGATGTTTCCTCTTCCTCCTGATAGAAGTTTTCCAGGGAATCAAAGAACACAATGTCCTTTGACTGTGTATAGGAATCGTTTGTCAGTCGTACCTGATAACTGTAAGGCTCATTCAGATGTACGGTTGTCTCATAGGTGTACTGTTTGGAAGAGGAGTTCTTGATCTGCTTTTTCAGACCGGTTCCGGCAGCTACCGGGATATTGATACTGTAACGTGCCTCTGCATACAAAAACCTCTCCGCATCAGAATCCGGATCAAGGTTCTTTAAGGAATCCTTGTCTGTGATGGCACCGCCGTCATCCGGGAAACCTTCCCCGATCCTGTCATTGCCGGTTTCATAAGCAACCGAGTTCAACAGGTTCTTTCCATAGTCATTGATCGATGCATGTGCATGGGATGTGACGTAGGAGAAAGAGTATTTTGTCTTGGTCGGTTCCGCTATGGTGATGGTCAGCAATGCACGTCCGGTATTGCGGAAGTTGTTCTTTGTCTCATAGGAATATTCTCCAGGAGTCAGGACAGAATCCGAAGCATAGACAGCAATGGATGACGGATCGAGGATCGCACCTGCTGGCAGCAGGTCGTAAAACTTACCGCTGTCCTGATAGATGTAATGCATTCCGGAGTTATCGGTATATTTCTCCTGGGCGCTGACACGCCAGGTAACTTCAAAACGGGATTCCCGTTTCAGGTTCTTGGTATACGTAACGTCCTTCTTGATCTCGGACTCACGGATCACTTTCTGTACATAATCGGTTCCCTTTGTCTGACGCTCAAACAAAGTATCTTTGTTCTGGGTAACCTGAAAATGGGATTCATTGGAGATGCGGACCTTTTTTTCTTTTCCAGCAAGGGAAATTACATTGTCCGTACGTTTCAGTGAGATCTCAGGGTACAGATTGAACCTTGTATGGTAATATCCGTTAGTGCAGGTAAAACGAACGCCTTTGACATTCTTTGCAAACCGGATGATCCTGCCCTTTGCGGAATCAATATAGGTGCTGTCAACATTTTTATAGGCTTTCGCCTGCATGTCATAGACAGCTGCCTGTTTCCAGTCAGATCCGGAACGTACCCAGATGGTCACGTTGTCGGCATCCTTATAGTTGCTGATCGATGATTCCGTAAAAGTGTACCTGGTCTTGCTGAAAGTGGCATCCCGGATAATCGGTTCCCATTCCACTTTGGACAGGTCGTAATCCGCATCTGCCAGCTTTTGGCCTTCCAGATAAAAAGTGTCATCCGTAAATTTGTAATCTACCTTTTTCTGTCCGTATAAGCCGTTAAGTGCATCATTTACGGTACCATCCGCTCCGTCTCCTAATGTCCATGGGTAAGGATAACCTTCCCCATAGGTATAATACTTCAGTCCGTCAATGGAGCCCGTATCCCCGTCAACAAATTCCGCCAAAGTATAGTCGGAAATGTCTTCGGAACTTTCCACCCGGTTGTATCCTCCGTAGATACCCCATTTCTCAGACCAGAAGTGTCCGGTCGGATGGATATAATGCGGAACTTCATACCACCAGCTGGCGGATGATTTCGCATTAGTGTCTGCGTCTATATGGTCTGTCGGGCTTACGATCGCTTCCACGCTGTTGTCAACATCATATCGGTATGAGGACTGGAGGATCTTATTTACCTCAGCCTTGCTGTGTCTGGTAAGGACATAATCATACCGGTCGCCATAGCCCAGGACACCGCTTACATGGTCGGTTTCTGAATACTCAGTCTGTCCGGCAAACTTGTATCCCACAACGCTTCCTCCGAGGTCGGTAAATGTATCTCTGAGGTAGAAATCGTAGGGAGAAGTGTTCTTATTCACATAGGAACGGATCGTCCAAACAAGGTACAGGTAATCATCTGCATCTGCAGGCTTGGCTCCCCAGCTGTCCTGCCATTCCGAATACAGGAACGGTGTTTTCTTCTGGGTATAGGAGATCGTCGCATGGGTATCGATATATACCGGTTCTGCTTCGGCCTCTTTTGTAACTGTGGAATTTGCATTGGTTGCATAGACTTTTACAGGGACTGTAGTGGAACCTCCCATATCCGTATAATACAGGGTGTTTTTGGTCGTCTCGTAAGAAAATTCAATAAAGCCGGCTTCACCGGTCGGATAAGGCTTGTAATTATAGATGACAGCCTTATTGTTCTCCTCGTCGATCTTGTACACAAAATCCGGATTATCATCCGAGGTAAGCTCAGATTCCTGCTGATACGGGCAGTCAAACTTGTCTGCCCAGTTTCCATCCCTGTCCTTCAGGATATGAAGAGGCATTTCCAGTTTAAAAGCTCCTTTGTCGGTAGAAAAGGTTCCTGACATCGTATAATCAACCCTGTAGATAAAAACATGTCCGGAAACGGGATCCGTCGGGTTCCAGACATACTTTCCGTCGGTCAGGGTTGCGCCACTGGCAAAGGATGCATTGAAGTTGTCAATGATGACAGGTGCAACATTGGCATTCTCTGCTGATTCCGATATCATCGCAGGACCCATAATACTGAAGGAATTTACCTCAAAGGCAACAGTATCTTTTTCACTGGATGTGTTTTCCATCTGCTCCACAACGCCATCATTCCTGATGTGTGCAGCAAATACTTCATCCCTGTCCGGGGAGATACCAAATAAGGAATCCTTAAAAGACATCTCTACCTGAACGGCCCCATCCAGAGGCTCGATCCGTTCTCCCGCGTTTAGAAAATAAACATCGTAGGGAACAAATTTCAGTTCCTGGTCTTTGGTCAAGGAGAGGTTCTTCTCCACTTCTGATACGGCAGTCTCGTAGGCACTGCTGTCCTCCTCAAGCTTGTCGGCATGAAGTTCTGCCGTTTCAGGGATACCGGCCTCCTTTTTGACAGTGGCGGTAACGAAAACGTCATCCGTACTGCAGGTAAAGATCTGCGTACTATCTTCCATATCATCTTCTGGATTATCTTCCGCACTGTCTTCCGGTTCATCCACATCGCTTTCTTTTTTATCGGAGTCTGTTGGCTCATCCACGTTTTCGTCCTGCGGGACATCTTCCGGAGTTATTTCCGGAGATTCTTCCGGGATCTCTTCCGGTGTTTCTTCGGGAGTAACGTCTGGATCTGCTTTGGGAGTTTCTTCCGGAATCTCCCCTGGTTCCTCCTTTGGAGTCTCTTTGGATTCCTCTGTAGTTTCATCTGTAATATCATCCTCTTCTGGGGCTTTGGGAGTTTCCTCCGGTTTTTCCTCAGGAGTGATTTCGGGAACCGGTGTCTCTTCCGGTACTGGCTGAGTGGGCTCAGGGGTTGCTTCAGGAGATTCCACCTGTACTTCCTCTGGTTTAGCAAAGAGAAAAGTTCCAAGTCCGTCCGGGGAGATAAAATCCAGCCCGGATCCGGTATCATAGGTCAGTTTTTCCCACGACCCGTCAAGGCATTCGTGGTAAAGGGATGTCCCATCCAGAAAGGAGGTATCCATATCCATCTTTACCTGATAGGCACCGTCCACGGAGGTTTCTGTTCCAGTTTCATCCGTAACGGACAGATCGATGGAAAACACTGCTTTTTGTGGATCGGAGGCTATCTTTTTCAGTTTCTGGGAAACCGCATCTTCCGTAAGCTCGCTTACCTGAATGCTGTCTCCTGAACCAAAAGGCTCCTCTCCCTTTACTGTAACGTCAACATACTGATTGTCACAGGAAGAAAGGACATCGTTCCACTCAAGGACGTTTTTTGTTACCGGATCGTCTTCCGTTTCGGAAGCAAATATAAAAGTTCCAAGGTCTTCGCCTGAAAATTCAATATAAGGATCACCTGCTTTTACCCATGAAGTATATTTCAGGGTTTCCCAGGTGCCATCCTGTTTTTCATGGTACAAGGTTGTTCCGTCAAGCAGAGATTCATCGCTCAAGGAGAGCTGTACGGTATTGTTATCCGTCAGCAGCATTTCCTGCCCCGTTTCATCCAGTACCTTTGTATAAACGGAGAGACTGGATTTTAACTTCACACCGAGGATTTCTTCAATGGAAGCCAGCTTTTTATCTGCATCTTCCTTGTCCAATTCTTCAATGGAAGCACTGTATCCGAGAGGAAATCTTCCTTCTATGCGCATCTCTGCAGTCTGTTTGTCTGACAGGACGATCATATCTGACAGTCCGTCCTCCGAAAGATCCGTTTCATAATCTTCACTTGCCATAACGGGAAGCGGTTGGGAAAAGGTCAGGATCCCGGAGAGAAATAATGCGATCACTTTTTTAAACCTCATCGTCTGCCCCTCCTTTTTAAGATGATCAGCGCAGCTACCAGGAGAGCCACACCAATTCCTGCATAGAGCTTTGCATGGTTAAGCAGTCCCGTCTTAGGGCTGAGCGTGGATATGATATTCCCTTTCGGACTCAGAGCGTCTTTTCCTGTTACAGGAGATGCACCTGAGGGCGACGGGGTTGTCGGAGGAGTTTTACACTGGTTTGTAAAGCTGCATTGTGAGACTTTTTCACTGCTGCCTTTGGCAAATACTACGGTTTCCGCAGCCAGTTTTCCCATATCATCTTCGGACACGAACACTTCTGCTTCATAGACCGTACCGTCATAAACAACATCCTGGTCTGATCCGGGAGCCTGTGCGATCACGTAATGATAGGTTCCGGGATAGTCGATATTTACGGTAAATTCCCCTGTTTCTCCATCAGCTAAGGATAAGATATCCGGGGATGCCGTATACTGACTGTCACCGTTCATGGAAAACGAGAACTTTTCCGTAGAATTTTTTGCAGTACATGATACCGGGACGATCACATTTACCATTTTGGGTGCTTCTGCCGCATGGACAGGAGTAACCAGTAAACATAAGGCGATAAACAGTGGTAATTTTCTGTTCATAAGATCTCTCCTTTTTTTTACAGGATTCCACCCTGCAGACCCTCATCCCGGCAGGGAGTCCTTTCCAGAGATATCCGGAAAGCAGGGTGCATGCCGGTTTTCCGGCTTATTTAGTTATTTGTTGTCCGGTGTCTGTTAAAGCACCGAAGATAACAGTTCGGTCCGCAGTATCCGGATATTTGCAAGTTGACATACCCAGAAGCTGTTCCCCTTTTTCTTTATCCGGAACCGAGGCTTCATCTATATACAGGGCATGTTTTTTGATGTATTTTAAAGTTTTATCCGTCTCCGTAGGAGCAAAGATCGCCGGTTCCGTAGCCACGCTTTCGACGACGGCAAATATGCGGATCTCATAGATTTCGTCATCCACGATCAGGGTGCCGTTTTTATGGGAATCAAAGAAATCTTTTTCAAGATAGGAATCCAACGCACCGAACATCATCTTCTGTTCCATATGATGTCCATAGACAAGGGAATAGAAATCCTTGAAATCCGGATCGTTGCGACTGTCAAGGAAGATGCTTCCTGCAAGGGAATAATCCCCATATGGATCCTTATTTAAGTATTCCGTATTATCATCCCCCTGCATGACCGGGTAATCAACCCCGGTATCATCCAGTGTCAGCCATGCAACCATATTTTCCTTGATCTCTTTGTTATCCGCATCATCTGTTTCATAACCCGGCTTATACTTTAGAATACTGTTATCCGTTGTATGCTGATAGACCATGTAGCTGTCGTAAAGGCCGTAAGAGCCAAGAAGAAAGAAAACCAGACATATGAGGAACAGGGTTTTATCAATAAGATAGTTGATGAACCGGATCAGCTTCAAAAACCTCTCCTCCTTAAAAGAAACATTAACTTCCCATCTATCCTGCTCTCTTCAATCGGTCCATAGATACGGCTGTCATCCGTGTCTGAACGGAAATCGTTCAGGATAAAAAAAGAACCATCTGCCACCTCTATCGGAGCGTCGTCTACCCCATGTGTTTCATAGGTGATCTCCTCGGATGGCTGGTAACCATCTACGGTATATCCCCCTTCTTTCGGGAACTCTACTCTCTGGCCTCCAACTGCCACGATCCTGCCGATCCTTGATGCACCACTGTTGTCCGTATAGGCAACGATGTCATCGGCATGATATTCTTCCAGTTTATACATGACACACAGATCCCCGTCTTTTATGGAAGGGAACATGTTATTTCCCATCATGCGGTGAAAACCCAGAACCCATGTCAGCACAGCAAACGTGATCAGAGCCAAAAAAAAGATCTTTAGAAGAAGCCGGATAAGCGGGCGGGCAATGGAACGTTTCTTTTCCTTAATCTTCGTCATCTGTTTCTCCGTATTCTGTAAAACAGGAAGTCCGCAAAAGCGAACCTCCTGCAAGAGTCAATCAGTCTTCTTTTCTTTTCTTCATGGACATTGTTACAATTCCTGCGCCGCCAAGAAGAGTTACAACTGCAAACGGGGCAATAGCCATGACTACACCTGTTGGAACAACACCGTCTCTTGTGTTCAGATAAGATGTTTTCAGGTCAGTGCTTACGACCGTTCCCTTAACTGCATCTGCGTAACCTTTTACACCGGCAGCTGTGGATTTATAATCTTCCTTATTCTCTGTGACATCATAGGTAGTATCTTTTGCAAGACCCTGGATCTTGATCTCCTGTCCGTGCTGCAGGTAGAACTTCTGGGTTACGGTTCCTTCTGTTCCGACTGTAAGGGATGTTGGGTTTGTTTTGCCTGTATTGTCGGCGATAGTAGCTGCATTGCTTCCAGAAGTTGCGTCTGCATTTGCGATATCAACATCATAGACAGTACCCGGAACCGCATTCTTGATTGCTACGGTAAACTCGAAGTATTTATCATGGGAAGCCTGGTTACCGGATACTTCTTTTCTGAATGTCAGGTCGGAAGTATCATAGGAGTTTGTAAAGCCCTGGGATTTTGTTGCTGTATAGGCACCTGTGGAACCTGCATCGTCTCCCATTGCTACATCCGGAGCATCATCTGCATTGGAATGAAGGACATAGCCTACGATGGAAAGAGCTTTGCCGCCTTCATCAGTTGTGGCATCGTTTACATATACATCCACGATACGTGTAAGATCGGCATCGTTTGTGATACCCTGGTTAGTACCGGATTCTGTGATGACATAACGGTATACGCCGGGCTCTGTAAACTTGCAGGCAGAGAAATCAAGAGTTGCTGTCTTTTTTGCATACTTTTCTGTTGCCTTGTCGTAGTCCTTGACATACTGGCCTTCGTCATTCAAAGTATCATCTCCCTGCTTGTAAACGATGGTATTTGCGGCAGCATCCGCAGCACCGACACCCGCCATGGTAACCTTGTCGGCATCAACACCGGCAAGTACCTGGAATTTCTTTCCGTCTACATCATAGTTTTTTGCAGTACCGGCGGTCACTGCATAGGTAAAGGAAACATTTGGAACTTCTGCCTGTTTGTCCATTACCAGATACTTATCGAAAGTAGTTGTCTTTGTTCCTCCGATAGTTGTACCATAATTCGTGCCTGCTGCCATAACCGGTGTACCCAGGCTCATCATCATTGCAGCTGCCATGATCGCAGCGCCTACTTTAGGTGTGAAAGTCTTAACTTTCATATTTTTCATCCTCCTTTTGGATTTCCCCCTGTATGGGGGTATTTTTGAATATCTCGTTTGGATATCACTGTCGTTAATATGATGAAAAAAATATTTTTGTGTGCGACAGCATAAAAAATGAATTCGAATTCACTTTTTTACAAAAAAAAGACCCATTCCCGGGTTTTCCCAGGTATGGGCCTTTTCTTATTACGGAGATATCGTTACTTCCAGATCGGGGAATAGGTCTTTAAGATCCGTTCGATCCTGTCAGGGGTGATTTTCTGCAACGATTTTTGAATAAACTGATAAGTTTTCGGAAGATTTCTCTTAAGCCAGGAACTGTCAGTCAGATACAGGTAATAGCATTCTGCAAAGAATTCATTAGAATCCTTACATACATATGCTTTATTATATTTTGTATACTTTGTTTTCTCCCTGCCATAGATCGCCTTAAATTCCGCGGAACTGCAGGAACATCCGGAGATAAAGGAAACAAAATGTCCCAGTTCATGATATAAGGTGTCATCGTTTTTCCTGAGCGTGATGGAACGGTCTTTGGTTGAATAATATCCGGAGTAGTGTACGGATGGATCCACGTAGACCTTAAACCCAAGGGTATCGAAGGCATTAGATACGGAATACCCAACTTTTGACCGGACAACATTGCTTATAGGAATCTCTTTTTTTTCAGTGGACGTATCCTTATTTGGTTTGACTATTGTAGTCTGGTTTGTTTTACCGGTAGTCTGTTTAATCGTTATGGTTGTCTGTTCGGTTATTACGGTCTTATCCTTTTTGGTACAGTACCTGGAGTTCTTTTTGTACTTTAATGTAGGCGTGATTTTTTTTGTCGTTTTTACGGGATTACTATCTTTTGTTCTGTACGAAACGTATGTAACAGTTTTCCCCACAACAGAATATGTTTTGGATGCCTTCTTTTTTAATTTGATTTTCTGTGTCGTATAGGTAGTGGTTGTTTTTGTCAGTGTCCTTCTGACTGTCCTTGTATTTGCATAAGTGGGAAATGCCATCTGCAGGACCATGGCAAATACAAGGATAATACTCAATAACTTCTTTCTATCTCTCATAAGATAGTTCCTCCTTTCTGCATCCTCCGCGGCAAAAGCAACAGTGGATCATCTTTTCTCTGATAAAAAAATGAAAAAACTTTTGATCAGATAAAAAATGCTTCCTTATTAAGCAGTATGGCAGAATACAAGGAGGGTATTTTTTAGCACGAAAAAAGTTTCAGATAAAAAAGAGAGAGTCAAAAGACTCTCTCAACAACCATATTATTTTCCGCAGCTCTCCGGATACAGTAGCGTAACCACACCTTTGGAGTAGTATGCGTCAAACCACTGCCAGATATCTTCTCTTTCGGTTCCTTTCTCGAAGATGAACCAGTCCTGTCCGAGCACCAGATCTTTTTCTCCGTCATCAAACGGTACGTTGGAAAAACTCTTCCAGAGATCCTGTATCAGACCATCTGTATCCACATAGGTCTTTACGATTTTACTGTTCTGGTCGTAGATGACCACGAATATATTGCGGACCTCACAGAATGGTATGATCCTCCAGATCGCTATCTGGATGCAGTCATCGATAGAACTGCTTTCTTCCCAGATACTCTCCGGATTTACACCTACCGGTTTATTCCTCATATACTTGAAGATTCCCACTGTATACTTGCAGTCTCCCGAATATACCGGATGGAAAGCAAAACAACCTCCCTGTCCAAAAATGTCCTGATTGTTTTCTCTCATAATACGTTCTTCTCCTTTCGTCATTTGGTCGTTTACAATATGAAGAACCAGATGCGGCATAAAAAAAGTGAATTCGAATTCACTTTTTCACAAAAAAAGAGGACTGTCATTAGACAATCCTCTGTATAGAAAGGAATTTTGGAAATCATTTCCAAATAACAGAATAGGTTTTATAGATACGATTGATCCGATCCGGTGTTATTTTTGCAAGTGATTTTTCTATATATTGATATGTCTGCGGAAGCTGTTTCTTTAGCCATGATTTATCAAATAAATACAGGTAATAACATTCTGCATAGAACTCATCTGCACTATGGCATACATACGCTTTATTATATTTTGTGTATTTGCTTTTTTCCTTATTATAGATGTCTTTAAATTCCGCGGAGCTGCAGGAACATCCACTGATAAAGGAAACAAAATGTCCAAGTTCATGATACAGTACATTATCATTTTTCCTGAGAGTTATGGACTGATCCTTTGTTGAATAATATCCGGAGTAATTGACAGATGGATCTATATAGATTTTAAAATCAAGAGTATCAAACGCATTGGCTATCGAAGATCCGACTTTGGAGCGGGCATAACTGCTTAAAGGAATCTGCTTTTTTACATTACTGGTATTCTTATTTGGCTTTGAAATAACAGTAGCTGTATTCTTGTTATTATTAATATTCTGAACTATATTAATCGTAGTTTGGGTTGTAGTCACGGTTTTAATTTTTTCTGTACAATAAATTGATTTTTTCTTATAATTCATTGTCGGGGTCTTTTTTTTTGTTGTTTTTATGGAAGTATTTCCCTGCGTACTATATGTGATATAAGTAACCGACTTTCCAACAACAGAATACGTTTTAGACGCTTTTTTTGTAAGTTTTAATTTACGCTCCGTATATGACGTTGTTACCTTAGTCGAGGTTCTTGAAACTGTACGTGTGGACGCTGCTGCTGCGGGAATTGCTGTCAACTGTATCGCCAGTACAAGGACAAGTAGTATACTAAATATTTTTCTATTCTTCTTCATATGAAAACCCCCTTTTTTGATATTGCTAATATTTAGCATGTCTGTTTTTGGATACATTTTTTTCTTTGTCAAGATCACCTTTTCCTCCTTTCTGTAGTATCAAAATGGATAATGTTGAAAGAAAATGAAAAAAAACCACTATTTACCCGTAGTTAAGTATTACAAAGAATATATGTATTGTTTTCTCACACGAAAAAAGGCATCAAAAAAAAGCCGAATTACATTTCTGTAATTCGACTGAAAAATAATAGAATTTACTGCTCATAAGGGGCGTAGAAATTTCCTTTTACATAGTAGCCGCCTTTCTCACAGTCGCCACCCAGAGAATCCAGATACTGGTTTCCGTTTTTGGATTTGGAGATATAAACATTTGTTGAAGTTTTTTTCAGAAGTTTTTCTTCAGCAATATCTTCATAATCCTGTGCGACCAGAATCTTAGCACCTAAAGCTGTGGCTTTTGCTTCTGCAAGGTCATACAAAAGTTTTCTTACCTGAATGATTTCAGCATTCGTTAAATGAGAAAAGTACATTCTTTCGAGGAAAATGACAAGTTTTTCGTCTGAACCAGATTCCATAGCAGCATCTTCTGCAACATCCCTAAAACTAAGAGTTTTATTTACAGCAGTATCAGACATTTTTGTCAGCCTCATGATTGCGCGGGCAACACATTTACTTCCTTTGTCAACATATAATACTTTTTTATTGGCATCAAATACTGACAATAAGCATTCATTATATTGTCCGCTTTTGTAATTCATGCAGGTCCAAGTTGGAACAGCTCCGATCTTCATACAGCTTTCAAAATCAGTATTTTCAGTAGCTTTAAGGCCATACTGTTGCTTTTTCGAATTTTCTTTCCAGACTTCTTTCTGGTCACCTGTAAGAGTGAATCCAATCTCAGCATTGAAGTTTTCATATTTTACTTCATCCAGTTTTCCGTATACAGCTGCTTTTGCAAGCAGTAATACGTTTTTCTGACCTTTCTCATACTGATCATCGTAATAGGACTTCGTAACTGAAGCATTTCCCTGTAAGCAGAATTCTAAAAATGATTTCTGATGTTCTTCAGGAATCGGTAATTCTTCTTTCAGCCATGCGCTGTCCTCATCCAGAGAGACATATGCATTTTTAAAATCTTTCAATCCAAGTTCCTTTAATTTCGGGTTATTGTAGTTGTTCACTACAGCCAGAATATCAATTCTGCCAGTTATTTCGTTAATAACCTCTTTTAACCCTGGATTATAAGACTCAATGGATTCCAGATAAAGAAAATCCGAAATACTAGCTGTTTCTTTAAGGTAGGAATGCCTGTTGATATAATCAGACAGAGGTTCTTTAGATAGAGTTTTTGCTACAGCGGAAATCAGATCTTCCGGAAAATTGTCCATACGGATGGATTCATGGAATAACTGTCGGATACGGCGGAGTTTTTCATCTACCCTCATAGACGGATCCAGTGAATTATAGATTTCAATCAGCTTTCTATTCTTTAGGGAAATTGATAAAAATTCCGGGAAAGTATATGTATGATTATAGAAAAGAGATAGATCAATATTATTGGTTGTATAAAGATATTTCTTCTGCAGTTTCTGTAAATCCTTAATAGTTAAGGTATTCATGTTGCATAACTGCCAAAACTCATTTGAAAACAGGATACTGTTTATTGGTAATTTTGCAAATTCCTTCAGGTTATCCTGCATCAGCCTTAAGCATGCAGTTTTATTGTTGATCAGGCACTTTCTGGCGAAAGCCTCTATATGAGAATAGGAGCCTGAATCAATCTCTTTCATCAGTTTTTCGTATTTATTGCCTGTGCAGGCAGATAGAAAGCTGTTAATTCCCCAAAGACTATTTTTTACAGCATCTTTGTCAAGATGTTTCATAATATATCGCTTGTATTCGGATAATGTTTTTTCCTGATAATCAATATCATATAATCTTCGGAAGAAATCTTGCTTAATGTCTTCTTCAAATTCTTCAGAATCAAATAACCCTTTGAATTTACTCAGAATAGCAGTAATGTCTTCTGCCTGTTTTGCATACCCTTTTTCATGAAGATATACTTTATTCACGCAATCACCAGCCATCTTGTAAATATCTAAAGTTCCTGGATATGTCAGGACTTTTGCTAACCTGAAATAACTTTCAGGAACTGAGTTTCGCAAAATGAATACAGAACTTCGGAACGAAAATTCTTCCGGCAGGTCTTCTATGAGATAAAATTTTATAAGTTCTTCCTGCCAGTTTTCTTTCATGAATAACTGGATTAGGAAGTCATTCCTGTCTGAAAAGGATAATTCATAAAAAAGATGAATCAACCGCTCATGTTTCCCTTCTTTAAGAAAAGTGTAAAATTTCAGATCATAAGCAGCTGCTGTTCCCGGACGTTCTTTTTCCAGAACGGAATGCAAAACATCCTCGTAATTTACAAGATTTTCTGCAAATGATTCTGCATCTGGATAATCTGCTCCAAATACATTAATATACTGATTCAGCAAAGAGCATGATAACTTTGATAGCTGTCCATCTGTATGCAACTTGGAAATTATTTCCGCAGTTTCTTTACTGGATAAAATTGCTTTTGCGAGACCATCCAGTATAAAGTATCCAGATTTAAGATAATCTTTCATATTTGGAACCATATGAAGGTTATCAACAGCCAGTTGCCTGTCAGAGATGTATCTCATATGAGATACATCTAATCCTTTTTCTTTAAGAAAATCCTGCAGATGCAGATTTGTGAGTGTATTATTCAAGTAGTTATTCATTTGTTTTCTCCCTTATGTTTTTTATAAAGTTTACAAGTTCCAGATAGGTTACCACACCTGCGCTATAACAGCCTTTAATAAAATACAGGGCTAATAAAACATCATCCTTATTCAAGAACACTTTTCCTGGACAATGTTCATAGATTAATCCAATATAAGCTTTAAGCTCCGTATTATCTGCGCAGTATTTTGCTTTTTCCAGAATGGCAACAAGGAATTTATCGTTTGAAGTAATATCTCCCAGTTCAGCCAAGGTATCTTCCTTTAATTCATTAATAGCTGCGTGAACTCTCTCAATTTTTTCTTGTTTTTTCTTTTGCTCCTTTTCCAGGATCCAAGCATTATACTCTTCTGCAGGAAGATAGTCTTTTTGAACTGCATCTATCCAATGATAATTTCTTTTCAACAGTTCCTGATGCCACTGTTCAGAAAGATCCTCGCCAATAATAGAGCGTATCATTGGATTTGAAATAAAGCCTGCCATCAGATCATCAAGGTCACAAATACCAGGAATCCTTGCGCAGATTTCACATACAAGTCCCAGAAGCAAGCCCTGTTCTTCAGCAGTATAGGATGAAAGAATCTCTTCAGCATCTGCATGATTGACTTTTCCATATGCAAAAGATATCATCCAACTGTTATTGAAGGACTCTTTGAAATATGTGATCCATGTATCGTTAAAAATACAATTGTTTTTTTTACAGAAGTCCGACAGCCAGATTAAAATATATCTTTTATTCAAAGATGACAGATATTTTTCGATACTTCCGCGGGAGCCTTTTTTAACAAAATCATCAAAAGACAGATATCCGGATTCGAATAGCTTATCCATTGCTTCTCTGGAAAACATAACCATGTTTTTGTATATGATTTCTTTTACTTCATATCCGAACATTTCTTTGAGGATAGACTCCTTTTCTTCCAGCCGCTTCTGCTCATTGACATATTTACGTAATAGTAATACGTAAATACGCTGCATGAAATATTTATCCCGACTGTTCCATTCATATCCTAACAACCCTCTCATCCATTCAAGCTCATCTTCCGAATCGATTCTAAATGGATGATTTGTACATATAGACTCCCAGAGACTAAGTTGGTTTACTCTTTCGGAGGAATGCCTGTAAGAGCCATACATTGTGAGAATATAAAATAAAAGATACGAATTGTTTACACAAGGAATACCATGTGCAAATCCAGCAAGTAAAAATTTAGGAGCCAGATCTTCTCCATCAATTTTTCTTGGCATTTTCTTATCGAAAAGGTTCATAAGTCTGTTCCCGTCAAAAGGAACTTCTTTATCCTGCAAAAATAAAGACTGGAACCATCTCTTGGCAAGACGCCACCATTTGATTTCGGAAGATACATAAAGTTCTGTTGTTCTTTCATAGACATACCAGATACCCATATTTAGATTCAATATGTCCATATTGGAAAATCCTGCCTCTAACAGTTTTTTCTCATACGACTTCTTGACCGGTTCTTTATACAAGTCCGAAAAAACAAGTATAATATCGGATGCAGCTCCCATGTTTTCCTTAATAGATAAAGAAAATTGCTCAGAGATATGTTTCAGTGCGTATGACACTTCCATAAGATCCATAAAGAAATCTGCGCATTCGCACACATCTTCCTGAGCTAGTGATGATATAGAATCCATCTTAAGAACCAGAATTTTTGAAGCTAACAAAAATTTGTCAACATAGCCCTGTAAATTCCAATGGTGTATCCTATCATCAAGGATTTTCTTAAGAAAATAAACAACTGACTCTTGAGTATTTTCTTTCGCAGCATCAAGTAATGTTGCTAAATCGTCTCCAGTAATCTCAGTAGCATCATTTTCATAGCAGATGACAGAATAGAGCAATAAGAGATCATTTTCCTCTTTTCCCTTCTCTTCTGCTTTTTTCAGGAAATCTTCCAGCTGTGTACCTACGCACATCTCTGAAATATCCAATTTACGGTTTTTTGCCCATCTCAATGCCGCTATTGCCGACAGGTAATCGTCGGCACTTCCATACCCATACTGTTCCATTCGCTCTAAAAGCTCTCCTGGATAACGGAAATACTTTTTGAACTCAAAATACGTATCATTGGATACAGAGTCTCCCATGGCTACTCTGATCAGGGATTGTAACCCTTCGTACACCTTTGTAAATTCTTTGTTTTTCATTTTTAAGTTTCTCCTTTCGTTTTTTTATTTGCGAAAGTAAGATGAATAAAATAACGGTAAAACAAAAAAAGAGAACCTTTTCGGTTCTCTTCATAATGAAGGTGGCAACAATTTCAGATTTTGGTACATGCTTCTGGATACAGTAATGAAACCGCGCCTTTGGAATAATGAGAATCAAACCATTTCCAGATATCTTCTCTTTCCGTTCCTTTTTCGAAGATGAACCAGTCCTGTCCAAGTACCAGATCTTTTTCTCCGTCATCAAACGGTATGTTGGAAAAACTCTTCCAGAGATCCTTGATCAGATTATCTGTGTCTATATAGGTCTTTACGGTATGACTGTTCTGGTCGTAGATGACCACGAATATATTGCGGACCTCACAGAATGGTATGATCCTCCAGACCGCTATCTGAATGCAGTCGTCGATAGAAATGCTTTCCTCCCAGATACTCTCCGAATTTGTACCTGTCGGCTTATCTTTCGTCCAAATACCACACACCCAAGGGTATGTGGCTTGCAATACCCACCGGAGTGGATATCTCAAACCAACACAGCCTCAAGGCTGGGCTTACCGCTGGCATTGTGGTTCGTCCGCATTCAGGCCAGATGCCATCTCTGCTCCCACAATAGTACCTGGAAATCCTTCAGGGTCGCCGCGGCTTTGGGACACTTGACAGGTACAGCTTACGGTCAGGCTGTTAAACCTTAAGGTACACCGTACCATGCCCCCGTTGTAAAAATTATATATTACTTTACCGAATTA